>Ga0307479_10000082_pt1 | contig 94884 bp, 72 predicted proteins | sample atmos_gasesECM4C_FD_203743 | JGI IMG/M metagenome (GOLD analysis project Ga0307479, IMG submission 203743) | Hardwood forest soil microbial communities from Morgan-Monroe State Forest, Indiana, United States - atmos_gasesECM4C_515 | ecosystem: Environmental > Terrestrial > Soil > Temperate... | reverse complement strand
TCGTGCTGCCGCTGATTTATTGGGTATACCGCTCCTACCGGCTCTACCTGGGACGCCTCGAGAACGAGAAGGACCGGGTGGAAATCGAGAAGCGGCACGTGGAAGAGATCGCGTCGCTGAACATGCGAACCATCGAAGCTCTGGCACTCGCCATCGAAGCTAAAGATCACACCACTCATACGCATTTGCAGCGAGTGCGAACTTATGCGGTCGCCATCGCCAAAGAGCTTGGTCTGTCACCGGACGAGATCGAAGCGTTGCGCGCCGCCGCTCTTTTGCACGACATCGGCAAACTCGCCGTTCCTGAACACATCATCAACAAACCCGGCAAGCTCACGCCGGAAGAGTTCGAAAAAATGAAAGTCCATCCCCTGGTGGGGGCGGAAATCCTGGATCGCGTGGCCTTTCCTTACCCGGTCGCGCCCATCGTGCGTGCGCACCACGAGCGTTGGGACGGCTCGGGATATCCCGCAGGCCTGGTCGGAGAACAGATTCCCATCGGAGCCCGAATTCTGGCTGCGGTGGATTGTCTCGACGCTCTCGCCTCAGACCGCCAATATCGGTCAGCGATACCGCTGGATCAAGCCATGTGCACTGTGAAAGAGAAGGCTGGCACTTGGTTTGACCCCAAGGTGGTAGACCTTCTGGCGAATCGCTACGTCGACCTGGAGCGCGTCGCGCAAACCCATGAAGGCGGGTTCATTCCGACCGGGTTCGCTAAAGCTCTTCGGGTGGAACGCGGCCTCGCTCCGGCAGCGGGATTCGAGAAATGGACCGAAAATCCGCAGCCTGAGGACTTTCTGTCATCGATCGCATCCGCGCGGCAAGAAGCGCAGGCCATGTTTGAACTCAGCCAGGACCTGGGAAACTCGCTCAGCCTCAGTGAAACGCTCTCCGTGTTATCGATGCGTTTGCGCAAGCTGATTGCATACGATTCCATCGCTGTGTTCGTGAACCGCAACGGCTGGCTGCTTCCGGAGTTGGTGAGTGGAGAAAACTTTCGCGTTCTGTCGTCGCTGAAAATCCGGATGGGTGAGGGATTGTGCGGGTGGGTGGCGGAAAATTGTAAACCCATCATCAACGGCAACCCTCAGGTGGAGGCCGGGTACAGCTCAGAACCGGACAAATTTGCGTCCATGGCATCGGCCTTGGCGGTGCCTCTGGAGGGGTTGAACGGGGTCGTTGGAGTGCTCGCCATGTACCACTCAACACCGGATGCATTCACTCCCGACCATTTGCGCATTCTGCTCGCGGTGGCCTCCAAGGTGGCGCTTTCGGTGGAAAATGCCTTGAAGTATCAGCAGGCTGAGAGTTCAGCCACCACAGATTTTCTTACCGGCCTTCCCAATGCGCGTTCGCTATTTGTGCATCTGGCACAGGAAGTGGCACGCTGCCGCCGCATGAAGACTTCGCTCGCGGTCATGGTGTGCGATATCGACGGGCTGAAGAAAATCAATGATTCCTTCGGCCACCTGGAAGGCGACAAACTGCTGCGCGAGTTCAGCATTCGCTTGAAAGAAGCGTGCCGGGGCTACGACTACGTGGCGCGGATGGGCGGAGACGAGTTTGTGGTGACGGCGCCCGGACTCACGCCAGAAGCCGCGACCGAGAAGACAGAGCGCTTGAACCGTGCAGCGATCGAAGCAGGGCGCCACACCTGCGGAAGGGATGTGATTACGCTGAGCGTGGGAACCGCCTTCTGCCCCGAAGATGGATATGACGTGGAGGCGCTGCTCGCCGAAGCTGACCGGCGCATGTACTCGGTGAAACAGGTTCACCACGCCCAAGCGGCCATCAATCCGGACGATCTGGCGCGGGGCGCTTCGGTGAAATAAATGTTGAGAGCGAAAATTGCCGGCCATGCACTCTCCCTGATGGCGACGGTTCTTCTTGGAGGGCTGCTCTCGGCAACCCTGATGCGGCTTGCTCCCGGATTCGACGTGGATGAACAAGAACTGGATCCGCATTTGAACGCGGCGAGCGTACAGGCGTTGCGCGCGGCACGGCACCAGGATCACAACGTGTTCCGCTTTTATTTCTCATACATGAATCGCGCTGCACACGGTGACCTGGGACGTTCGCTCGCCTTGGGACAGCCCGTGCGCACATTGCTGCGTGATCGCGCACCGCTTACGTTGCGGCTACTGAGTGTCGGTCTTGCGCTGGCCTGGGTGGCGGCTCTCGGCTTGGCGCTGACTGCGGCGTGGTTGCGCCTTTCCACTTTTGACTTGCTCACCACCATGGTGAGCGGAACTTTTCTTTGCATTCCCGCAGCGGTGCTGGCTTTGCTCTCAGTGTTATGGAATGTACCCGGCTCCCTGGCCATTGCCCTGATTGTGTTCCCGCGAATTTACCGTTATGCGCGGAATCTTCTCGCCAAGTCTTATTCCCTGCCGCACATCCTGACGGCACGAGCAAAGGGCTTGGGCGAAGCTCGAATACTGTTCTGGCACGTCCTGCCCGGAGTCGCGCCGCAGTTGCTCGCCGTGGCCGGCGTATCGGTAAGCATGGCGGTGGGAGCGGCAATTCCGGTAGAAGCTCTGTGCGGCTTGGCAGGCGTGGGACAACTTGCGTGGCAGGCGGCCCTAGCCCGCGATCTGCCGCTTCTAGTGAATATCACGGTCTTGGTGACGCTCGTAACCTTGTTGGCGAACTCCGGAGCGGATGTAATCGGTCACATGGTGCGGAGCCAGGAGTCATGAACCTCTGGCGAAAGCTGGCGTGCGTGGTCCTGGCGACCGTTATGTGCGCCGCCATCGCAGCCAACTGGCTGGCTCCAGCAGGATATGCCAAGCAATACCGCGAAGCCACGGATGCACCGCCGTCTCATGCGCACTGGCTGGGAACCGATGAAATCGGACGCGACCGTTTTGCCCGTGTGCTTTACGGAACGCGGATTTCGCTGCTGCTGGCTCCCGCGGCCGCATTGCTGTCAACGCTAATGGCGGCCCTGATTGGCGGCCTCGCGGGATATTTGGGCGGAATTTGGGCGCGCATAGCAATGGCGGTGACTGACCTGTTCTTGTCCCTGCCATGGTTATTCTTGCTGATCACTGCGCGGGCATTGATGCCGCTCAATGTTTCTCCATTGTTTTCGGTGACGGTGACTTTCCTGCTTCTGGGCTTACTGGGATGGACGACTGCGGCGCGAGTATTGTGTACGACGGCGGGCGCGATCCGCTCGGCGGACTTCGTCCGGCAGGCACGCGCTTTAGGCATTTCTGGAAGGAGGTTGTTTTGGATTCAAGTGATGCCCAATTTGAAGCCGGTCCTGTACGCCCAGTTCTGGATTTCGATTCCGGTGTTCATCTTGAGTGAGGCGAACCTGGGCATTCTCGGTCTTGGCGTAGCTGAGCCGTTGCCGTCGTGGGGAAGCTTGCTGAAAGAGTTGGAAAGCTTGGTCTCCGTCGGCGAAGAGCCGTGGAAGTTTGTGCCGTTGGTCTTGCTGGTCCTGGTAGTGATGTCATTTCAGTTATTGCTTTCCGCGCGGGAAGAGGTGGCAGCATGAGTGGTCAAGAAAAGTTGATGAAAGTGAAAAGTGCATGCGAACGGGGGATCTGGATCGCTCTGGTCTGCGTCGCAACCCTATCGCGATTTGCTGCCGCCCAGGGTGGCGGCGAACTGAAGTTCTGCTTGCGCATGGAGCCCAAGACCTTTGATCCACTGAAGGTGGAAGACGAAGCGTCCGCCGCAATCCGTTATTTGACGGGCGGCACGCTGGTGCGCGTGAATCGCCAGACTCAGGAACTCGAGCCAGGATTAGCGCAGTCGTGGAAGATTTCCAGAGATGGCCGGCAGATCACGTTCCACTTGCGCAGTGGGATCGCTTTCTCTGATGGCACGCCATTTTCGGCCTCCGATGTTGCCTACACGATCCAGCAGTTAATGGACCCCGCCTTGCATTCGGCGACGGGCGACGCATTTCGTTCTGGCACCGGCAACGTGGAAACCAAAGTGATTTCCGCGACGCAGATCGCGATCAATTTCCCCTCCCCAGTGGCAGGATTGGATCGCCTCTTCGATCAGGTCGCAATTCTTTCGGAGCATTCGCCGCGAAAAGAAATGGCAGTGCTCGGGGCCTTTATGGTAGCCGACTATAAGCCGGGAGTCACGGTACTGCTCAAGCGAAATCCCAACTACTGGAAAACGGACGAACAAGGACGGAAGCTGCCATATCTCGATTCAATTCGGTTGGACATCCAGCCGAACCGCGATGTAGAAATGCTGCGCTTTAAGCGCGGAGAGCTAGACCTCGTCAACACTCTCGACAGCGAATATTTCGACAAGTTGGCGGCGACAGCGCCGCAACTGGTGCACGATGCCGGGCCATCGCTCGACAGCGAGCAGTTATGGTTTAACGAGGTGGCCAAGGCGCCGATCCCTGCTTACAAGAAGAATTGGTTTCGCTCGGCGAACTTCCGCCGTGCAATCTCCGAGGCGATCAACCGCGAAGATCTCAGCCGCGTGGTCTACCATGGCCACGCTCAGCCCGCCGTCGGGCCCTTCTCGCCGGCGAACAAGTTCTGGTTCAACAGCAAGCTCAAGCCCCAAACCTACAGTAGCGACGCGGCTTTGAAGGCTCTGCAAGGAGACGGCTTTCGCCTGGAAAACGGAGTGCTCAAGGACAAAGACGGAAATGAAGTTGTGTTTTCCATCATCACCAACGCCGGCAGTAAACCGCGCGAGCGCATGGCGGTCCTCATCCAGGACGACCTGCAGAAGATCGGCATCCACGTGAACGTGGTAACCCTCGACTTCCCTTCCCTGATCGAGAGGATGACGCAATCCTTCGACTATGAGGCCATTATTTTGGGACTCACCAACGTGGATCTGGACCCGAACGGTGAGATGAACGTATGGTTGAGTTCTTCGGAAAACCACCAGTGGAATCCTCAGCAGAAAGCACCGGAAACCGCCTGGGAGGCGGAAATTGATCGTCAAATGCGGATGCAAGCGTCTGCCACAGATCCCAAGCGGCGCAAGGAAGCCTTCGATCGCGTACAGGAGATCGTGGTGGAGCAGGAGCCGTTCATTTTCCTGATTAACAAAAATTCTCTTTCGGCGGTATCTACGGCAGTACATGGCGCGGCTCCGGTGATTTTATCTCCACAAACATTTTGGAATGCGGAGCGGCTTACGGTGGCTGCGAAATAGTCGAAGATCATTTGCCACGGATTTGCACGAATTTGCACGGATTCACACTGATCTAACAAGTCAAGAAATACGAGTTCTAAGCGATGTCACTAAAACTCCCACCATCACAGGCTCTGCTTTCCGCCCGTATCTCTGTGCGATATGGGGAAAAGCCACCCGTGCTGCGTGAACTGGAAATAGAACTTCAGCGCGGCGAGGTCCTCGGACTGGTTGGACAAAGCGGCTCCGGTAAGAGCACGCTGGCCATGGCGATTCTGGGGCTGCTCGATAAGAAGCGAGTAAAGACGGAGGGCTCAATCAGGTTTCAAGATTCCGACCTCTTGTTACTCTCGGAGCGGGAATTACGCTCGCTGCGTGGGCGGGTGGTTTCGCTGGTGTTGCAGAGTCCGCTCTCGTCGCTGAATCCGGCGCTCAAGATTCGGACTCAACTCAAAGAAGCATGGCGGGCGCATGTCTCGGGCACAGGCGCAGTCTGCGCCACTGCTATCCGAGCCTCCCTGCAGAGCGTTTCTCTTCCGAGCGATGATGAATTTCAGCGCAAGTACCCTTCGCAGATGAGTGTAGGCCAGGCCCAGCGGGTGCTGATTGCAATGGCGATCATGCATCGCCCGGCATTGCTGATTGCCGATGAAGCCACCAGCGCGCTTGATGTGATCACCCAATCCGAAATTCTGGCATTGTTTCGGGAACTAAATCGTTCGACGGGCATGGCGATCCTCTACATCTCACATGATCTTGCTTCCGTGGCGGGGATTTGCGATCGCATCGCCATTCTTCACCAGGGCTCGATCGTAGAGGCGGGAACTACCGAACAAATTTTCTCGCAACCACAGCACGAGTACACGCAGCGGCTCATGGCCGCGCTGCCGCGGATTCTTACAGAAAGCACGCCGTCGGGAATCAAAACTTCAGCGGCCGCGGGACTCTGAGATTTGCAAATCGGCGGAACCCTCTCCCGCCCGCGGCGCAGCAATTCCTCGCACCAAATCTTTGACGCAGGAGGACACAGAGTCACACGGGGTAAACCTTAGTGATCTACTCTGTGTTCCTCTGTGTTTGAGATTTTGATCTTCCTACCACCAGCACCGCTACTTCACCAAGTAACCTCGCAGTGAAACCGAAGTAATCGCCGATCAGCACTCTGGGACAAACTGACTCATGCCCACGGGTAGAGGACAGACTGGCCCAATCGGCCCCAAGAACTCCGCCGTAACCATCAATCAAACCAACAACTTACGGCGCTTCGATTGGCCCGACCCGTGCACTGATTAAGCCGAGTCGAAGCACAATTTTGTGCATAGAAGGGTGAGACTAATGTCGCAGACACGAAAACCTAAAAGCCCCGGCCGAGGCGAGCGTCACAGCGCGGCTTGGGGAAAACGCTTGAGCATGGTGTTGTTGCTCGTGGTCGCGGAGGCCGCTTTCGGCCAGGGCCGAGGCAACCTGGCGCAGCGTAGCAAGTTTGCTCCGGATCTCGCGTCCGTTGTTGGGCGGGCCCAGCAGAAATCGGCGAATCCGACCGTGAAAGTCATCGTGCAATATAGGGCTCTTCCGCGTTCGGAACAAGTCGGCCGGATGCAGAGAATGGGCGCGCTGGTGAATGCACACCTCGGCGTGGTCAATGGCGTTGCTCTCACCATTCCGGTGAGCGCGTTGGCCGCTCTGGAGCGGGACCCTGAAGTTCTTTCCGTTACTATCGACCATCCCTTGCAGGGATTGGACGATGTCACGGATGGGGCCACCAATGTGCAAGCTGCCTGGAACGCCGGCTACGACGGCACGGGAGTCACGGTGGCCGTGATCGACAGCGGCATCAACGACAGTCATCCCGATTTGTGGGATTCCACAGAGTCCACTTCGCGCGTGCTTTATCACCAGGACTTCACTGGCACGGCGACCTCGAACTCCACCGGAGCACAATATGACCTCTACGGTCACGGAACTCACGTCGCCGGAATCATCGGTGGCAACGGCTACCTCTCCGGCGGGAACTATGCCGGCGTGGCGCCCAGCGTCAGCTTCGTTGACCTGCGAGCCCTGGACGCCCACGGCTCCGGCAGCGACAGCAGCGTAATCGCCGCGATTCAACGAGCCATTGCCCTGAAGAACACTTACAACATCAAAGTGATCAATTTGTCGCTCGGCCGCGGCATTCCGGTGAGTTACACTCAGGATCCTCTCTGCCAGGCAGTGGAATCAGCCTGGAAAGCCGGAATCGTGGTGGTAGTAGCAGCCGGGAACTACGGACGTTTAAGCGTCAACGGGAGCAACGGCTTCGGAACCATTACGGCTCCGGGCAACGATCCTTATGTGCTCACCGTCGGAGCGATGAAGAGTAACGGATCCTCCTCTCCCTCGGCCGAGAGCAAGGCCAGTTACAGTTCCAAAGGCCCCACCACCTATGATCACGTGGTAAAGCCCGACCTGATGGCTCCTGGCAACGCAGTCGTTTCGTTGTCGGCTCCGGGCGCCACTTTAGAAGCCGCCTATCCGGCTGAACTGGTGAACGGTACCGACGGCAATGCCGATTATTTCAAACTGAGCGGCACCAGCATGGCGACACCGGTGGTCAGCGGAGCGGTGGCATTGCTGCTCCAGGAGAACAGCAATCTGACTCCCGACCAGGTCAAGGCGCGGCTCATGAAGACTGCTTACAAAGTATTTCCGTTCTCGACCGCTGCCTGGGTTCCTCACCTTAACTCTAACTTCACCGATTTTTATGATCTGTTCTCGGTGGGTTCGGGGCTGCTCAACGTGGGGGCGGCTACCTCAAACACAGACGTCGCGCCCGCCACGGTCGGCGCAGCGCTGTCTCCGTCAGCTGTCTACAACCCGCTCACCGGAACGGTTTCTCTGGTGAATGGAAACGGCAGCGTAGCCGCGGGCTCGGTGGTCTGGGGCACCTCGGTGGTATGGGGTACGTCAGTAGTATGGGGCAGCAACGTAACGGGTAGTTCAGTGGTTTGGGGCAGTTCGTTGCCCTGGAACAGCAACCTGCTAAGCGCATTCAGCGTGGTGTGGGGTTCCAGCACAGGCACGGGCACTTCCGCCACAAGCGTGGTTTGGGGAAGCTCCTTGCTGAATGGAAACAGTGCGTTCTCCGATGCTGGAGACGATGAACAGTAAGCCGTGTACAACCAAAAACAAAGAGAGGAGAAGATCATGAATCACAATACACGGCTAACGCAAACATTCATCGGAGCAATGGTCCTGGCGGCGACTGCAAGCAGCGTATACGCCGGACTCGGAAGCCACACACTTCACTCCTTCTATGCCCTGGCTTTACTGGCACTGGCGGCGGCAACGTCGCGGCTGAAAGTGAAATTGCCGGGGATTGAAGGCAACATGTCGGTCAACCTTCCGTTCCTGCTGATGGCAGTGATTAATCTGAGCGCGGTGGAAGCAGTTTTGATCGCATCCGCATCCACCGTGGTGCAGTGCTGGCCACAACCGGATAAGAAGTTCAGGCCGGAGCAAATGCTGTTCAACGTCAGCATGATGGCGTTCGCCGCGAGTATGGCGAACTTGATCTGGAATGCCAACTGGTTGAGCAAGGCGAGCGGGTCGTCGCTGCCGCTAATGCTCTCCGCGGCAACCGCCAGCTTCTTCCTGGGGCAGACGGTTCCGGTTGCAGCCATCATCAAGCTGACCCAGAGCACCTCCATGCGGGGCGCCTGGGTGAGTATCGTACAACTGTCATTCCCCTATTTTGTGGTCAGCGCGGGAGTGACTACGATGCTCAACCTGGTCAGCAGTCGCTTCGGATGGGAAGCTGCGCTGGTGGTATTCCCCGTGATGTATGGGATCCATCACTCGTACCGGTTGTACTTTGGCCGGTTAAGCGAAGCTCTGCGGACACCGGCACCACTCGCGAGAGCTGTAAGCGCGGGGATGTGAGGCTCGTTAGTAAGTGAATGGCGTTCCGGCAATTCGCCGGAACGCCATTTTATTTTCAGGTCGACGGAAACAAACTCGTTGACCGCAGAAGCGTCGCCGCTCTAGAAGCTATATTTCACGGCCAATTGCAAAGTGCGCGGACGGTGCGCATCCACCGGATGCAAGAAAGAGTTGCCCGTCAGGCAATCCGTCCCTCCGGGGAAGTAGGCGCCCGCGGAATAATTCGAGCCACCATAGCAATTGATGGTGTTGCTTCCGGTGTTACCCAGGTCCGGGTTATAAAGGCGGAACTGCGTGTGGTTGAAGACATTGAACGCTTCCGCGCGAAACTCCACCTCGCTACCCTCGCGTATCCGGAAGTGCTTGAGCAGGGACATGTCAAAATTCAGGCGGCTCGGATTATTCAAGAAATTCCTTCCAGCATTGCCGAACGTGAGCCCGCGAGGCGCAACGAATTCATTCGGGTTCAATAACAGTGGGCCAAAGCTGCTCGCATTTGTCTTTAAGGCTGCGGGCTCCGGGTTCGACGCCAGATCGGGATAAGAGCCGGCGCCAACGCCATTCGCGACTCCAGCATTATCCAGGACGCCGATTCCGCTGCTCCCGGCGTTATTGATCACGCTGAATGGCGTGCCTGACTGGTACGAAGTAATTCCTGACAATTGCCAACCATCGCCCAGCCATCGCATGAGGCGTGAGGGCTCTTCGGAGGCGGGCTCATTTTTTTCCTCGCCGGAGGCAGCGTCGAGAGGGCCAAGCAGATCTCTCTGCAAGGCACGGCTTAGATTCGGCAAACTGTAAACGTAACTGATATTGAGCAAGTGCCGCTGATCGAAATTGGAGCTGGCCTTATTGGACCGCAAATCCAGCGAATTGACGAACGTGGGATCGGTCCGGTCAGAAGAGTCGTCAATGGAGTGGCTGTACGAGTAGGCGACTCCGGCCGTCAAAGGGCCTCGAGTACGCCGAATCGTAGTCTGGAAGCCGTGGTAGGAGGAATCGGCGCCGTTCTGCAAGGAGAAAATCTCGCCCAACCCGGGGTAGGGGCGAAATGTATTCGTTACCCCAATCGGGGCGACTCTTGATTGCCCTTGACAAGCTATTTGCATGTTGATGGATGCGGGGTTATCGCGGCTGATGGTTACACCGTTCTGCAATTGAAAAATAGGGTTGTTGGTCGAGCTTACGTTGTCGCAGTCGGCGACTGAGGCTCCGGGAACCGCCAGAAGAAATGGCTCGTGCAGCGCGAAAGGATTCAGCGCTGGCGAAACGGGTTGCAGTTGATTGAGCTGGCGCTCAACTGTGAGGTGCGTACCCTTGCTACCGACATAGGCGATCGTTGCCACAAAACCACGCGGTAGTTCGTGCTGCACGCTCAAGCTCCACTGCTGCGAGTAGGAGTACTGCGTTTTCCTGGGGATGGCCGTGACGTTGATGGGAAAGGCCCCGGGCATCGAAGGGATGCCGTTGCCGGATATGTCGCAATTCGGCCCATAGTCTCCGATGCAGGCATAGCCGGCGGGAAAAGGCTGCGTAAGGTTAAGGACAAGCGGAGCGCTGGCTTCCAGAGATCCTGTGTTGGCTTCGTCGCCCGTGCCGTGCTCAAAGAAAATGCCGTAGCCCGCGCGCAGCGAGGTTTTTCCGTCGCCCCGGGGATCCCAGGCGAATCCGACACGGGGTGCTGGGTTAAACACGTGGCTGTCGACGCAACCTGCCGGCACGCCCTTGATGCCGCATTCGACGATTCCATTGATGATTCGCGGATCCAGATTGCCCAAGTCAAAGGGGATCGGGCGGTTTTGCGGCAAGCCGATCAGTTGTCCGCTGGAAGGATCAACCTTTATCAGGGCCGCGAGGGACTGGCTGAAGGCCTGGGGGTCCCAGTTGTAAGCTCGCAAGTATTTCTCGTGGTAGTTTCCAAACAGACTCACCCGCAAGCCCACGTTGACCGTCAGGCGCGGACTCACTCTCCAGTCGTCCTGCAAAAATGGCTCGCCGATTTGGTAGCGGTTGTAATACCGCAATTGCGTGCTGTCCTGGGTGTAGCTCCGGATGGCGTTGGCTCCGCCGAGAAAGGCGCTGTTGCCGTCATTGTAGAGAAGATTCGCGAAAGCGTTTCCGGTGCTGAAAGCGCCGCCGTTCACATTACTATAGCTCAACAGGCCCTGAGTGTCTCCAGAGGCCGCTCCCAAGGCGCCATTGGTTTCATTTTTTTGCGCCAACACATACTGCACTCCGAACTGCAGGGTGTGTTTTCCCCAGACTTTGCTGATATCGTCGCGGAAGTTGAAAGTGGGGTTGGTGTGCTCCCAGGGCATATAAGACGGATCAACCGTAAAACCGGCTCCTCCGTAGGCCTGATTGTTTCCCGTGAGGACGACGCCTGGCGCTTTGCCCCCGAAGCCGTTGTTGAACAAGTAGCCCATGGGACACACGGGGATAAGACCAACCGTACCAGTGCATGTGCCCACCTGGGTCGGATCTCCGAGTCCGGCCGGACGCTGGTAATTGGCCCCGCCGGGGCCGTTCTGATCGGCCAGGGTTATGCGGGCGTTGGTGTAGCTGAAAACCGTCTCGTTCAGCAATGACGGAGTGATGGTCTGCGTCAGGCGAACCACCATATCGATTCCCGGTCCGACAAATTTGTTTTGTACCGTGGGAAACGTGTTCTTCACGGTCCCCCAGTTGGGAGTGGGCGTGACGGTGTCCCAGGAATCGTGAATGTAGCGGAAACTTAGATGAAGGCGGGCGTTGAAGTTGTGGTCGATGCGGAACAGTTCCTCGCGCCAGTGCGTAGGCTCGGAAATGACTGCGTCGTAACACGGCATGATCGGCTGCTGCGTAGTGTGATCGACTTGCCCCACAAGGCTCGAGTTACAGCCATTGAACGCGTTGGGCAGTGGAATGAGATTCGAATTCAGGAGGGCGACGGCGCTAGGGTCAAGCCCGGCGCTTGGACTGGAGTTATTGTTTGCCAGGTTATTGTAAACAATGCTGCCGTTCGCAGACGCCGTACTCGAAAACATTAGTCGATAGCCGGGGATGTTTGTCCCGTTCGGAACCCCTGGACAGTCCGCGTAAGAGGCAATCGGGAAGATGAATTCTCCAAACACACTCGATGGCTTTATCTTCTTCAGATCCTGGGGATCGTTTGGATTGGGACAAACGTCGCTGAAGTTTCCCTGGCGTTCGGGCAGCGAGGGGACGGCTTGATTAAAGTTCGGCTGTAACTCGCTGGGCGAGTTTTCGATGCGGTGCTCTTCGGAAAAAAAGACGAAGGTTTTTTGTTTGTTCTGGTTGTATACATGCGGTATCCAGATAGGCCCGCCCAGGGTGAAGCCGAAATCGTTTCTGCGGTAAGTGGGGGCCTTCAGGGTTTGGTCGAAGTAATTTCGCGCGTTCATCGCTTCGTTGCGAAAAAACTCGTAAGCGTTTCCATGCCACTGACTGCCTCCTGATTTCGTGCTCACCTGAACCGTGCCGGACGCGGTCCGTCCATACTGTGCTCCGTAGTTGGAGGTGAGAACTTTAACTTCCTGAATTGCATCCAGGCTGGGATAAACGACTAGAGTGCTCTCGGCCCCGCTTAAGCCGGCGTTCAAAACATCGCTGCCATCCACCTCGAACGAGTTGTATTCGACCCGGCCGCCGTTCACGCTGTACTTCACGCTGCCATTCACTCCCACTTTCGCTTCATCCTGCCCGGTCTGATTGCTTACCCCGGGAGTCAGCGTGATCAACTGAGTGAAGTTGCGGCCATTCAGCATCAGAGTGGTGGCTTCTTTCTGCGTAATGGTGCCGGAAACCTCGGCGTTCTCGGTCTCGACCTGCGCGGCTCCTCCCGCGCTCACATTGACTTCGGTCTTCTCTCCGCCAGTCTCGAGCATCGCATCCATGGGAAGAGTGTCGCCCGCGGTTAGAGTGATTCCTGAGGTCTGAAAGGGTTTGAAGTTGGGCGCCGACACCGCCATGTCGTATGTGCCGGGCGGCAAACCAGCTACCGTATAAACGCCTTGACCGTTCGTAGTGGCAGTTTGTTTGAATCCGGAAGCGTTGCTGATGGTCACAGTCGCACCGGCAAGGACAGCTCCGGTTTGATCGGTCACCGTCCCAGTAACGGCGGAAGTTGTTCCGCCGGTGTGGACTACGGTACCGGTGACTGCGGGCCGATTCTGCTCAGTGGACCCTGTCGGAGCGGTTGTGCCTGGGGGCGGCGCAGGTACGACAGGCTCGACATACAGCCAATTCGGAGAACTAGATGGAGTTTGAGATGGAGCCGCAGCCGCGTTGCCGGCGGCAGTCTGCTGAGTTCCGCCTGCCGGGCGGCTCGCGGCGCGCAGGACCGGATCTGCGCCTGCCAGAGTGCCCACAAAAATCAAAAGACAGAAACCGATCCTGGGAAATCTCACGATTTCTAAATCCCTCCGGGAGAGCTTTCGCATTTAGATGTTGAGACTGAGAGTACGCAAGTCCATCTGCGGCAACTCGCAGCGCATACTGCGGACCAGCAACAAATCAAGAACCAATCGGCTCACGGCTTTCGCCAAGAGCTCGTAAACTATCGCCCGTAAACAATTGCCATCCGACCGCATCAAATCTTTGACATGGAAATGCCGCGCAATGCCGGAAATCAACGGAGTCCCATAGACTTACACTGGCGTTGTTACGGGGACATGACAGAACGATTAAATTCACGTTACAGTTCTGTTTCTGCGGAGAGTCCTCGCTTCCCAGCCGAGCACGCGCCGGGCTGGGGATTTCGCATTACTTAAACGGCGTCTTTCCCACAAGGCCTCGCAGGAAATTCTTGGAAGTTTAATAATCGAGTCACGTCCCCGTAACACAGTTCCTCCATAGTTGCTGGCGACTGGTAGTGACGAAGCGCTGCTGGTCATTCTGACCTGAATGCAAACATCAATTTCTTGAGGGGCTCCATATTCCGGCGCGGATGAGTGTATCTGCCCGCAGTAGTGTGGTCCCCAGCACCCATGTCCACGTTTGACAACTCTAGTCTCAGGAGAAAAGAACAATGACACGACTTAAATCTCTTTTCGCGGCCGTGGTAGTCACCGCGATCGTAGCCGTGGTTCCGGCCGCCAATGCACAGACCGTGCACGTTGTCGGCGCCGGTTCTTCGGCGCAATTCCTCGGCACAATGATTGGCATGAGCCAACTGGCCGCAAACAATCTTGGAGGTCAGTGCCAGTATCATTGGACCCGAAAGGGCGCCATTCAAGCGCACGACAACCGCGACACTTTGAATCGCATTCTGGACGAAACCGGCAACATCGGTATCGTTTGGCTGGCGGACGCGGACCCGACGTTTACCTGCGCGACGAGCCTCGTTGGGAATACCAACGTTACCCACATTTGGCTTGACGCTCAGTACGATTCCACTCTCGGCATGCGTCTCTTCTCGGCGATGCAGCGCGGCACGGGCTGCAACGTCACCCCTTACTGCCCGGGCGCCACCGTGTACCTTGTCGCTAGCACATTGACGAGCGACGACAACCTAGTATCGCCAAATACTCTTTGGGCCGATAACAAAGCCGACGTCGTCGCTCTCCCGTCTAACGTCTCCAACGCATTCGGTACCGCCTCACCTGGCACGCAGCACATCAATATGGGCCTTACCGACATCCGCCCTGAGGATGCTCTTGCCGCGACCACGCGGGCCAAGGCGGCTCTGAACACGACTACCTGGTCCGGCTTGGGCTACGCAGGTCCGACGAGCCAGATCGGCGCTCCGATCTATTCTTCATTCAGCACCGCGAACTTCACGCCCATCGGCTTCTCCCTAACCGGCTCGAACGATCCCATCTACACCGGCATCCCCGTTCCCGCCTACACCACTTACCCGGTCGGCGCTGCGCCGATCATCTTCGCCTACAACAATGGTGGTACTTTCAATTCGGCCCTTGCCAACCTGGTTTCCGGCGTGAAGGGCGATGGCTCGGCCAATACGGCTGGCAGCTATAAGCTTGCCAACATGTTCGATGGCACCACCTCGTGCGACTCCAATAACCCTGCATTTGGCGCGGGCGATGGCTTGGCGACTCCCATCACCGTGTTGCTCCGCGAACCCCTGTCCGGCACCATGAACACAACCGAGTACACTTTGTTCCGCACTACCGGCAACACCAGTGACAGCCAGGAAAAGGGTGTCATCAACCCGACGCGCGCCCCTTATAACCCGCTCAACTTGGCGTGCACCGGGAACGGCACCCGCCGGCGCGGCATCGGGACCGGCGAAATCACGGGCAACATCAACTCGATCGCGAACAGCATCGGATACTTCTTTTTCAGTTTCGCGAACTCGGCAAAAGTCGCTGGATCCGCGAGCAACCCCCACTATCAATACCTCACCATCGATGGCGTAGATCCAATCGGTCTGGCCACCACCAACCAGGAACTGCCCTATTGCAGCGCTTCTCTATGCCCAGCGAGCCTGTGGTCGAGCAGCATCACATTCCCCAACCTGCGGAACGGCACGTACAAGGCGTGGTCGTTGTATCGCTGGGCCATCTATGACAGCAACACTGACACGCTAGGACCGAAGGCCCTGGTTACCAGCATCCAGGACAACATCGACAGTACCGTGGCGGACTTCGTTCCATTCACCACCTCCACAAACTCAGATGGCCTGGAAGTCTACCGTTCTCACTTCACTCAATCCGCAAAAACCTGCAGCTACACCGGCACGCTTGCACAGCAGACCTGCGACGGTAACGCTACTCCGACCGAGGCACTCACCGGTGGAGACACCTTGGGGGGCGGGCCTGAGGCAGGTGGCGACGAAGGCGGCATGATCGTGGGTTGGGACCACAGCACGGTCAAAACCGCAAACGGGACTGGAGCTTGCGCGGGAATGACCAAGGTGACCAAGACCGCTGGTCGCTCCTTCGGCCTTTCGGCTTCGAGCGCCCTGCACACGACAGGCAACCCGTTAGCCCTGGAAGGCTTGACGGTTAACATCAACGGATCAAACTATGTTGTTTCCAGTTGCATCGCTCCGACGTCCTCTAATCTGTACATCCCGGGCTCGTTGGGCGTGCAAAGCAATCTGCCCTTCAGCGTGTACATCGCTCCGACTTCGTGCGGCGCGACCGGGTGTGACAACGGCGTGATCGGCAAAAAGCAGTAGTCTTGCTTAGGCCGTCATGCAACCTTAGTAGATTCGTAAAGTAACAGCGAGGCAGGCCGGCTTTTTTGGCGGCCTGCCTCGGTTTTGTATTTCGGGTAGACTTAACAATTTATTAGGAACAGGATTCCATGAACAATTTGTTTTTCGCGCGCACTAATTTTCGAATCGTTGTCTTTGTGATGGCAATTGTGGGGACGCTGGCCGCCCAGGCGCAACAGGTAAGCAAGCAAGCGCCTCCGGAGACCGCCGCCAGCAAATCGTTGGCTGATGAGGTGTTGCCGAATTTATCCAGTGCCGACCTCACCCCCAAGGTGGTAGAGGACTACACAACGCCCGCGCTCACGGCGGGCACCGTGCTGGGTGACGCCGAACCCTTGGAACTGGAGCACGATGAGGATCCCCAATTCACGCGCGAACTCGTCCGAGTGATGTGGCGCCCCGGAGATCCAATCGATCTTTACATCATTAAACCAGCGGGCGTAAAGAAGCCGCCTGTCATTCTTCATCTTTACGACTACCCGACTGAGACCGATCATTATCTCAGGCGCGAATTCTGCCGCTTGGTGACCAAGAACGGATTTGCAGCGGTGGGTTTTGTGCCCGCCTTAACCGGGCAACGCTATCACGACCGCCCCATGAAGGAGTGGTTCGTGAGCGAGCTGAGAGAATCGCTGGCAACCTCCGCCCACGACGTGCAGATGATTCTGAATTACATGGCGACGCGGGGCGATGTAGATATGAGTCGTGTGGGCATGTTTGGCGACGGTTCAGGCGCGAGTATTGCCATCCTGGCCGCGGCCGTAGACCCACGCATCAAAACACTGGACCTGCTGGACCCCTGGGGAGATTGGCCCGACTGGATTGCGAAGTCGACGCGAATTCCAGAGAGGGAGCGTCCGGACTACCTCAAGCCGGATTGGCTGGCCGTGGTGGCGCCCCTAGATCCGGTGAAGTGGCTGCCGCAGCTGAAGACACAGAAGATAAGAATTCAATTCGTTCGGGACGTCGGAATTACTCCCGCGGATGTGCAGCAGAAGATAGAAGCAGCGGTTCCGGCCGGGGCGAAGATCGTTCACTATGACAATGCGGCGGCCTTCCGCACCGCCATTGCGGGCGGCACGGGCTTTGACTGGATTAAACAGAACACCCAATTCAGCGTGGCGCCGGGATACAGTGCGGCAGGGCAGGCGCAGGGTAAGGGTCCATCGAACCACCCGAAGGATGCGCAGCGGTAAGTTCCGCGGCGCAAGTTCCGCAACACATTCAGGAGAATCGATGCAGACGTCGGGAAGAAATGTTTTTCAAGCGAGAGCCAGAAGGATCCATACGATTCTGGTGGTGACAGCGATGGTCTTAGCCGTCGCTTCACTGCAGGGGTGCAGCGGCACGTCTACTCCCAACTATTCAGCTCCTACGGCTCTCAACCCCGGTCCGGGTGTGACCCTGCAGGCCATTAATATCAATCCCTCGACTTCGCTGATTTCGCTTGCCGAAAATCGGCAACTCACTGCCATTGGTGTTTACAACAACGGCAGCATGGCTGATCTCACCTCGCAGGTGACGTGGAGCGCGTCCTCGGCGCCAAGCACCACCAACTACGTGACGGTCAACTCCAAGGGACTGGCGACAGGGATGGCTGTCGGCGCTGCAGTTGTCAGTGCCACCATCGGACCCGTGGTGGGATTGATCCAGCTTACCGTCAACACGAATGGTTACACGTCCGGCACGACCGCCGTTCTGTCGGTTCCTTACAAGACCACCGTGGTGGATGCAGCTTACCTGCCGCAATCCCAAGGCCCGATTGCAGGAGCGTACGCCGTCCAGGAGGTGAATCTGGATGCGGATCAATTCTCCAGCGTGTTGCCGGTGCCAGTGGCGTTATTGGCTTCCATACCGATGCCGGCCGGGTTCGTGCCCAATGCCACCGCCGCCAGCCAGTCCAATTTTCTGGTGGCGGTGATCAGCTACAGCTCACCGAATGTGCAGATCATCGATGCCAGCAACCTCTCGATCGATCTGAACAACAATACCGTGATCGCCACTTTTACCGCGCCAGTGTCGCAGACCGTAACGTTGAACGGCATTACCTGCATGATTTGCGCGGCGGTCGTGAACCCCGTAAACAACCAGCTTATCCTGAGCACGGCGCAAGGTTATTACACGATGGATCTGGTCGCTGGCACATTCCAGGCGCTGCCTTTCGCACCGGCTCCTGCGCCGGCACTGAATTTCTCGCTCAACCCGATTGCGACTAATCCCTATATCCTCGCCCCGAACCCGGCCACGGGCGCAATACAAGTATTGAACTTGACCACGAATACAGTAACCACGGCAAATTCCGGCGTTACTACATCGGGCGCTGTCGCTCTCGACCTTCTCACCGATTACGCTGCCCTGGTTGATGCCAGCACCAACAATCAATCGCTGGTAACTCTGGCTGATCCGCAGAATCCATCCTCCAGCCTGGTCTCAAACGTCGGAGTCTGTGGTCAGCCAGCCCTCATGAACATGGTTGCCATGGGCGTGAGCGCGAATGCCGTGGCCAGCAACACGGCACACACGCTGTTTACCAGCCAGACCTCGGGAAGTTGCGTGGGATTTCAAGTGTGGCCCAACGTGGCATCCATCCCGCTGGACCCATCGCAAGTTTTGTATGGGTATGGCGTGATGCCCAGCACTCCCGATGGGAACCCGTTCGTGAATGGCAACGACGCCAACGCAATTACAACCTTCACCAGCGTTGTGGATAAAAAGAACTATGGCCTGTTGGTGGACGAGACCCGACAATGGATCGCCAAGGTCAACTTTGCTACGGTTCTTGGCCTCGCGAACATTAGTATCGGCAACGGAAATCCTCCGCTTCCTGCGGGTCAACTCTTGCCATCCACCGATCTTCTGACTGGCTTTGGAGGAGATCCAATCGTATTCCTGCCCTCGCCGAGCACCGCTGCCACGCTCTCGGTGACCAGCATCAATTTCGGAAGCCTGAGCGTAGGAACCTCGAGTCCAGCGACGCCAGTGACTCTGGCCAACATTGGGACAACCCAAATTTCGCCGCAGATCTCGGTCCAAGGAGCCAATCCTGGGGACTTCACGCTCAGTTTGAGTTGCATCGATGTTCTGCAGCCACACTCCAGTTGCGGCATCAGCGTAACCTTCACTCCCACAGCCACCGGCGCGCGCTCGGGCGTGCTCACCGTTCTAGACGGCGCTGCGACTCCATTGACGGTTCCATTGTCTGGGACTGGGACATAGATATCGATAAGGCGGGAGATCAAACGCTCAGAGGCACGGGCGGATTATCACCCGGGAGAAGGAAGAACTCAGGCCGGACCTTACAAGGTCAACGTGGCTGTGCCACTATCCCCATCGCCGCAAGGCGGGAATCCCGGGCCCATCGGAAGGATATTGTACCTCCCGGTCAATGACTTGCCATCGAATGAGCTTGTTACGTTCATTTGCCCGATTTGTGTGATGCCATCGGGGCCCATCAAATTGATTACAACTGAAGTCCCGCTGATCACTCCAACGATATTCGCGCTTGTGAAGCAATATCCTGTGGCGCTGAAATTCCCCGTTAAAGCGGCGTTGCTGATCCCGGTATTCGGCCCCTGGCTGACTTGACCCGCTACGGAATACGACGTGCCGATCTGGGTCGAAGTAAACGCACCCTGCATATTCCCGTTTAACGGCGCCACCAGGTTTGCCGTCCATATGCCGGTTTGGGGGGCAGTTTGCGAACCGCTGCAACCTGAGGAGAGGATGGTGTAATTCCCGCTCATCGAAGCCATATCCGAACCGAGAGTTCCACTGAGATTCAACTGGATCCCGGTCGGATTCACCACGAGTGAAACAGCGGCTCCAGTGACAGTGCCGTCAACAGTGCCCACTCCGGAACAGGGGCTGTCCGTAACGCTCACGCTGCCTGTGATTACATTCTGGTTCTGCACGAGAAATCCGGACTGCGGGTTGGGCTTTAGATTAGTGTTGCTTGATTGCAGGCTCATCTGCCAGTTGCCGGTAAGCGGTCCGGAAGTAGGAGGGTCGGTGTTGCTTTTGTTGCTGCCGCCACAGGCGGTCAGTATGAACGACAAGGCCATCAAGAGAGCGATTTTCCGTTGCATAAACGTCAGCCTTCTCTGGTGCAATTCCGCGCCCAGCAGACGGAGCACGCGCAGGGACTCATTGGCATCATCCTGAGCGCGTTCGTTGCTGGAGTTTCCTAACGAGAAGCGTAAAGAGTAGCCCGTCGAGCGTTACGTGCAGGTTACCGGAAGATTAATGTTCCGTGAATTTTGACGCCCGGGTGCACAGGGGGTTCTCGTCAACGCGGTCTGGTAAATCGGTTACAATCCCGGCGTGCCTGATTAAGGATACAAGTCTATTCACGGGATTTCGTCCTCCGGCTCTTCTGGGGCTGAGAGCAATTGGGGACGGATCGGCCGGTTTCCAAGAAAACCGCAGGTGCGCATGGATCGACGCGATTTCATTAAGACAACGGGAACGCTGCTGGCCAGTGCGGCGCTCGCTACGAAAAATAGGAAAGTATTCGCCCAGGCCGCCAGCCCGAACTTACCGTTGAAGTTATTGCCAATAAACCGGGGCTGGCGCTACAGTCCCCGGTTCGTGGAAGGTGGTCATAATCCGGATTTCGACGACTCCAGGTTCGACCGGGTCGCGATCCCACATACGAACATTCGGCTGCCCTGGCACGGCTTTGACGACAAGAGTTATGAATTTGTTTCGCTCTATCGCAGACGATTCAAGTTGCCCGCGGAAGCGCGCGGCCAGCGCGTCTTCATCGATTTCGAAGGAGTGATGACAGCCTCGACCGTCTGGATGAACGGCCAGCACCTTGGCGAGTACAAGGGTGGATACACCCCATTCTCCTTCGAACTGACGCCGCACCTGAAGTTCGATGGCGACAATCTGCTTGCTGTAGACGTGGATTCTTCGGAGCGTCCGGACATTCCGCCGTTCGGAGATCAAATCGACTACCTCACGTTCGGCGGAATCTATCGCGAAGTCGCGTTACGGATCGTGCCGCCTGCTTACATCGAAAATGTTTTCGCGCGGCCCAGGGATGTTTTGAGCGGGCATCCGTCGCTGGATGTGGATTGTTTTATTCGCCATCTTGAGCCTTCGCGTGACGCGCTCACACTCGAAGGCGTTCTCTTGAATGGCCATAATGCCATCGCGACCGCGACGCAAAAGGTTCCCGCCTCTGGTGTCACCGGCGATCCTATCCGCTATACATTGGAATTCAGTTCTCTGCAGAACATTCGGCTGTGGGACATCGCGAGCCCGTCTCTCTACAGCGTGCGAATGCGGCTGTTACGCGGTCAAAGTGTCATCGATCAAGAGACTCGCCGCACCGGTTTCCGCGAAGCCCGGTTCACCGATCACGGCTTCGAACTGAATGGGAGAGTTATCAAGCTGCGCGGACTCGATCGCCACCAGACGTTCCCGTTCGTTGGCCAGGCGATGCCAGCGCGCGTGCAGCGCCGGGACGCCTATATTTTGCGCAAGGAACTCAATTGCAATATCGTCCGCACATCGCACTATCCGCAATCGCGCCACTTCTTAGATGCATGCGACGACTATGGACTACTGGTGCTGGAAGAAATTCCCGGCTGGCAGCATATTGGTGACCAGTCATGGCAGGACCTCTCGGTCGACAATGTGACCCGTATGATTCGCCGCGACTGGAATCATCCCTCAATTGTTCTGTGGGGAGTACGCATCAATGAATCGAGAGACAATCATGATTTTTATACGCGCACAAATGCGCTGGCGCACAAGCTCGACTCAACCCGGCAGACCGGAGGCATTCGCTACTTCCAGGAATCAGAGTTTCTCGAAGATGTCTTCACCATGAACGATTTTGATTTCCCGCTGAAACCCCCGAATCATCCGCGTTATCTGAACACAGAATTCGTCGGCCACACCTACCCGGTAAAGACGACCGACGACAACGTTCGCCATCGCGAGCACACCATCCGCCATGCCCGCGTACACGATCAACTGGCTTCGAATCCGCAATATGCCGGGGGAATTGGCTGGTGCGCTTTTGACTACAACACTCACTCCGATTTCGGCGCGGGAGACCGCATCTGCTATCACGGGGTAGCGGATATCTTCCGCGAACCAAAACCGGCGGCCGGATTTTATAAGTCGCAGTGCGATCCGCAGGAGGAAATTGTGCTGGCGCCGGCATTCCATTGGGCCCCAAGCGATGAGGCACGGCAATTTACCGTGGCCATGATCTGCTCCAATTGCGATCATCTAAAGCTATATGCCAAGCACGGCGACGATTGGAGACTATTTGCCGAGGCCGATCCCGACCGTGAACAATTCAAGCATTTGCTACATCCGCCCTTCAGCATCGATCTCACCAAGGTGGACCTGAAGTGGAGCGACTTGCGGGTGGATGGATATATCGATGGCAAGCAGATTATCTCGCGAACGTACTCGGGTCGCGGCGCCGATCAGAAATTTTCGCTTCATCCCGACGATCTGGAGTTGTATGCCGACGGCGCAGATGCCACGCGAGTCGTATTTCGGGTTACGGACGAATTCGGTGCGATCCGCCCCTATGCCAACGATCCCATCGTTCTCAGTCTCGAAGGCCCGGCGGAGATCATTGGAGACAATCCCTTCGCTTTGATTGGAGGCACTGGAGCAATTTGGGTTCGCGCGAAAGAAGAGCCTGGGATGGTGACCCTGACCGCCCGGCATCCGCGGCTTGGAAGTCAGACGATTACATTCATGCTGCGCGAGGCTGCAGAAGAACAGATCTGAGCGTTCCTATGCGAGCGTAACAATCCGAACACGCCCCTCCCTCAAATAGAGTCTCAAGTCTGTATTCGGGAACTAGGGACTCTGGTACCATTGCGGGACTAATCGCTCGTGGGTAGGGGAGTCCGCTTCCCCCAGCGGATGTGCTAGGTCGCAGCTCAAAATAACAGCACGATTGAGGATGCTATGGGGACTTTCACAGCAGTCAGGAATTCCTTTAGCCGCTGCTTTTGCGGCAGAGCGAAGTCATCGTTCGTGCTCTTTGGATTGTGCGTCATCCTGGCAAGTTGCGGCGGGCAGAGCGGCCCCAGCGGCGGCAATGGTCCACTCCCGACCGCAAGCTTAATGGCGTCACCCTCAACCCTGGTTTCAGGACAAAACATCACACTTAGCTGGTCTTCCACTAACGCAGAGTCCGGGACTATCGATCAAGGCGTGGGTACGGTTGGGATTGGGCCGCGCAGCACAGTGTTGACGCCGGGAACGGTAGGTTACCCCACCGCCGCAAACACTACCTACACCTACACCGTAACCGGTCCGGGCGGCACGGCAACCTCAACCGCGATGGTTACGGTCAGTCTGGTGAGTTCCTTTGACGGCCTGAGACAATCGGATGGAGCGGTAGGCGACGACGTCGATCCCAATGGGGCGGTGGGAATAAAGCAGTATATGGAGTACGTAAACACCGCAGTTCAGGCATACGACAAGGCTACCGGAAACCCGGTGTGGCCCACTGGAGCCAAACAAATCTACACCCTGTGGCCGCCCCAGTCTCCTTGCTATCTGGAATCTACTGGAACGCCTGCGATCCAGTTGGACGTTCACATCATTTACGATCGGCTCGCATCGCGCTGGGTAGTGGGAGCAAAGACCTCGGACCCCAATAAAGGCTATTACTTTTGCCTCGCGATCTCCAGCGAGGACGATCTGACCAAGGCGACCTGGAGCGGGTATAACTCTACTCGCCTGGATTCGATGCTGGGGACGAACCCGATCAACAATAAGGTGAATGCCACCGATTGGCCGAAAATTGCGACGTGGTCGGACGCTTCCGGCGCGCAAAGCGCCTATTACGAAACCGCGGATTTGGAATCGGTCAACTCCGACGGAAGCATCGGTGCGGAAGTCGGTGCTTTCGTGTGCGCATTTGACCGCCCTGACATTCTGAACGATCCGGCTCACATTAAACCCGAGATCTGCGTCAATCTTGCAACGGTAGGTCCTGCAACGCTAACCAGTGACGGCATCTACCTCGCCCATAGCCTGATTCCTGCTGACATCGATGGGACTACACCTGCTCCCACGGGGCGGGACGAGTTTATGGTCAGCATTCAGAATCCCGACAAACCGCTCACGGGTGGTCCTCTCACCTCTGACACGATCAATTTGTGGGACTTTCATGTGGATTGGACGGTACCATCGCTAAAGGCCACCTGGTCGTCACTCCCGGTACAATCCTACACTCCGGGCTGCTATCTGGCGTCGCCAGGCTTCCCCTCCGTCACAAATTGCGTTACCGAGCCCGCGCCCGCCGGAGCGACGTATGGACAGCACATTGACTCGGTCGGCGACCGGTTTATGCCTCGTTTTGCCTATCGCAATTTCATGAGCACGTTGGGACATGAGTCGTTCCTGGTGAGCCATACGGTGCAGGTCACCGGCGGTCAAAACCCAGGGCAAACCGGTGTACGCTGGTACGAACTAACTGGTGATGGCAGCACCGCTCCGACTGTCTCGCAGCAAGGCACGATCAATCCCGACCCGTTCTTGTTCCGCTTCCTGCCCAGTATCGCCGAAGACAAAGATGGTAATGCGGCGGTAGCCTATAGCTACTCGAACTCCAACACGAATCCGGGAATTAACATGTCCTATTGGAATCTTCCGAGTGCGACGACGCCCACTGAAATTACGGTTCTCAACGCACTCTCGTTCGAGCTAAACGATCCCCCGGCTTACATCGGCGCGTGGGGCACCTATTCCAGCATGACCGTTGATCCGAGTCCAGGTGACGATTGCACGTTCTGGTACGTGAACGAATATTTTGTCGCCGGTAATTTGTGGCGCACGAGTATCGATAACTTCAAGCTTCCCAACTGCAAGTAGCGAGCGGAGTGGGTAAAATTCTCGTTCTTCGTCATCGGCACCCGTCACACATTCCTTCGCCTAGGAGAAGAGCATTATGACCCGCCAGGAATCCAGCAAGCCAGCATTGATTGTTGGAATGTTTTTCGCAGGCCCAGCGTCCGGCATAGCTCTCAGCACTCGGTTTCGATTCGATAGTCTGCCGGACGAGTGCTGGCGTCTTCCTGGTTAACACCGAGGGCTCTGCCTCTTCCGTTTCTCCCACGTTCAGGTTATGATCAATCGTCGAACCTCCCCCCGGAAGTAGCTCCAAGACCACAACGGAGACAGGGGGAATATGATCCAACCATCATCGACCTCACCAGACAGAGCCCTAGTAGCAGACCCATCTCAGCTCAGCGCCAAGTTAGATAAGAATCTCCTGGCTTATGCTCTTGCGGCCAGCGCCGCGGGGGTCGGCGTACTGGCGATGGCAGAGCCGGCAGAGGCCCGCATCATGGCCATGCCCGTGAACATTTCAATTCCAGAGAATGGCGGGATCATCCAGTTTGATATCAACCAGGATGGGATTCCCGACTTTGGGCTGAGCGCCCGTATTTATGAATTTGCCGGCGCAGAATTTGCCGGCACGCCTCCACCGCTCGGCAACTTCAGTTCGTCGTTGCGGGTCGTACCTGCCCAGACTGGAAACGAAGTTTGGGAGGTAAGCAGCAATCAAGACGAGTGTGCGGCGGCGGTTCATGCAGGCAATCTTGTAGGCGCCCGCCGCCCCTTCAAGCCCGGCGCTCTGCTTATGCTGGTCGCCAATGGAAGTGAGACCCGGGGACGCAGCAGCCATTGTCCCTGGCGCGGCACGCACCCACCCTATCTGGGCTTGAAGTTCATGATCAACGGTGAAGTTCATTTCGGCTGGGCGCGGGTGAATGCGGCCCTGCGCAACGTGGTGCTGACTGGCTTCGCCTACGAAACGGTCCCCAACAAACCGATCATCGCAGGCGCGACGAAGGATCACATTGACGGCGATGTCCAAGCAGCGCTGGAGAGCATTACTGCACCTTCGCCGCAACCAAGAAATCTGGGTGCGTTAGCACTAGGGGCGCCCGGCTTGGCTCCTTGGTTGAAACGGAAAGACGAACTGGGAGCGGATTAAGCTAATCGCTGGCGGGAATCAACTCGAGTTGCAGAGTGAGGTTCGCGCCTTCTTCCACATGCACGGACTTTCCGGAGTCCTCATAAAATCGCAGGAAATCAGGATCGAGATACATGCCTCGCTCAATTTCCTGCCACGCAAATAATTTGTAGTCTCCGGGAGTAACGCCGGAGATGGTAAAGTTTCCCCGCGAATCGCTGAGAGCTTGCCGGTAAAAACGCGGCTGTCCTCTTCGCGGCGCATCTGGAACCAGCACAATCGTGGCGCCAGCGGAAGGTTGCTGATCCTTCGCAACCGTTCCGGTGACGCGTCCAGCGCCTGCGCTCAATGTGAGTTCTACGGCAGCGGCGTGATTGCGCCCGACTTTGACTGCTTCCGCCGCGTCTCCTTCGCCACTCGGCTTCAGGTAATACCCGTCCGGCAAGGGGAGAACCTTGATGCGATAGCTGCCTTCGGGAACGTCGCGAAAGGTGAAGGTGCCATCGGGCCGTAGAGCCACGTTGTTGACATTGGGCCCAAAGCCCAGCGATGACAAATCATCTTGCGCGTCCACTTCCGCTGTGAGCTTGGTGAAGTCCAGGGTCGCCTTGCCTTCGATCCGAACGCGGCCGCTAATGCTTGCTCCGGGACCGATCACAACGTCAGCATCGTTAAGACCCGCCTCTCCGACTTCGACGGAAACGCGTCCCCGCAGCACCTTTTGGGGATCGGCATTGCCGAACTGTTCAGCGACCAGGGTGTAAGAACCGGGTGCAATGCCGCGGATTTCGAATGCGCCCTTGGCGTCCGTGGATGCCTGGCCAGCTGCGAAAACCATGCTCCCCGATCCACCGACGAGTGTGACTTGTGTATCCTTGGCTGGCACGGAGCCGGAATTGAGAACGCGCCCACTCACCCGCACGGAACGCAGCGAAACGAAACTCACATCGATCCCCGTGATCTCGTCGCCGGGATGGACTTCGATGCTCTGGGTGCGCGACGGGTCGCTCACTCCGGGATAAAAAACAGGCACGTACACCTGACTGCCCGGCCGTACACTCCCACCCCGAGGGTGCGTAGCGCGAACGTAATACTTTCCCGGAGCCAAGCCCCAGATACGATATTCCCCGTGATCGTTGGTGGTGGAGGTGCCCACGTCAGACAACTGGCGCTTATCGTTCTCGTAGGTATATTTCATCGCCTGGACAAACACGTTGGGAACCGGTTCATCGCCTTCGGTCGTGATGCGGCCGGCGATGACCGCCGACGGCGTGAGACGAAGAACTACGCCGTCGGAATGCTGCCCTGATGACAACGAAACCATGCCGCCCCGCATCCCGCCTCCGAAGCGCGGCCCGCCATTCAAGTATCCATTTCGAGACGCGGTGACCCAATATCGTCCGGCAGGCAAATTGTCGAATGTAAAACGGCCATCGGAATCAGATACTGCAGAGTTCCGGTCGCCGCGATTGCCAGCCGAGAAAGCTCGAAGCGAGACTTCAGCTCCTCGCAAAGGCTGTCCGCTCTTCGCGTCCACTACGGTTCCTTGAATTGAGCCTTTATTCGTGGAGTCGTCAGAAGTTTGAGACGTTGTGCTCGGCGCGGTCACCACCATCAGAAGCAGAGCGAGGAAGACCGATCTGAAGAAAAATGATCGGAAGAAAGATGATCTGAGGAAGAATGATCTCATGACAATTCACACGCAACGGAAGGTAAGCCCCGAGAACAATCACTTTATACCGGGCGAGCGCGGATTCCAAGCGACGACGGGGCATAGCGCCGGACGGGTCATTGGAGTTCAGTTCACTGGAAGTTAAACACGGTAGAGACGCCATCAAAGGTTTGGGTGCTCGAGCCGTTATTGATGGGAGGACAAGGTCCCGACTCTCCTGTACCGGTGAAGATTCCTAGAAATAGTCCGTCGATGTTGGCATCGACTAGGGACACTGCACTTCCGTTGATGACTACAGTAGCAGGAAATCCGGGCGTGCCCGCCGATCCCGAAGGTTGACCTAGCGTTCCAATCTGGTCGCCCTTGTAATCGAAAATATTCAAATAGACATTTTGCCCGCTGATGGTGCCGGACATCGTGGCCGAACTGAAACAGGGATACCCCACGGCTGTGATCGTTCCGGTGAGCGTTGCATTGCTTGCGCCAGCGTTGGCGCCTTGGTTGATCGTGCCCGATACCGCAATCGGAGCGGGGGGGCTGACGCCGGTCAGCAGAGACATATACGATGAGCTTGTGAGCGTACCGGTGAAGTTTCCGTTCACCGGAGGAATCAGTAAAGCAGTCCACGTTCCAGTCGTCGAGATGTTGAAACAAGACCCGCCTTCAGCCACATACGAGCCCGCCATCGACTTGCCATCCGAAGAAATAGTTCCGGTGAAGCTCAGCACCGAGCCGCCCTCATTCACGGAAAGCGCTACGCTCTGGCTGCTCACCGTGCCGGTCAACGAAGAGACGCCGCCGCAGTGGTTCTGGGAGGCAACCGAGGGCACTTGAACGCTGCCTGTCAACGCATTGTTCGCTTCCACGAGAAAGCCCGAGACCGATAGAAGCGTCTGGGGCCGCGGATACTCCTGCACCAGATTCAGTTGCCAGTTGCCGGTGAGCGGACCTCCAGCCGGCGTGCTGGAGGAGTTCCCACCGCCACAGGCCGTCAATATCAATAGGAGCAATGCCACTGGCATCGTGGTAAGAGGTCTCACAGTTCTTTCAGAAGAATTCATAAAGATCGAAGATCGAATCATTCCTTGCTAAACGCACCACCGCTCCCGTAAACAACGCGCGTTTCCCTCGCTTCTTGTTTGGGGGAGTAGTGTAGCCCGTAGCTTGTGACGTGGTTGTTACTGCAAGGTTAAAAAACGATGAATTCAGAGTGGGCTTTGGCTTCCCTTCCCGCTCCCAGATGGATTTTTAACTCAAGATTCACCAAGCAAATGGAAGGGAACGATATAGTTTTCTGTGAAGTCATGAATTGTTGTCCATACGAGCGGCGTAGGAGACGGACATGCATGAAATCATCCGATGCCCGTACTGCGTGGAAGATGACAACTTCGCTGTCATGACGGCGAGGGCAGGCGGACGCTGGTTCTTGTGCGCCCACTGCGCCCACGTAGTAATTCCAGATCAACCCTCGTACCAGTGCAATTGCGACAAATGTGCGGCCCTGGGCCAGTCACAATCTTCTGAATCAAAGCAGACCTTGCGAAATTCCGGTTGACGGTTTGCGAGCGCAGGGTCACGCGGGCGCTTCTAAACTCCAGGCCCAGTGCGACACTCAGTCGACCGGCAATTTTTGATGCAGAAATTCGGGATGCCGATTTCCACAGAATCGAGACTCGTTTACCCGAAATTCACCTGTGCTTAATCTGCGTGTCATTCTGACGAAACAAGGTTCCACGACACTCACTGCACAAAATTTATTAGATCGAAACGGGAGCCTACCGACCAATCAATGGCCAGGCCAATTCCACCAGCCTCTGGTACAGGACGTTCTGACGATCTCTGGGAGCCCCAGACCTCGGGCGCAATGGAAGCAACGACAACAACAAAGAGCGGCGCCGCTCCGGGCCTGACTGGATCCTCCGTCTCGGGGACGCCGGCGACTCGACCATCGAGTCCCTTTCAGAGTTCGATCAACCAGGCGCCGGGGACTGGACTTGGGGCTGGAGATGAAGCGGCGACGGCTCGCGACGTTTGGATTGCGCTGACTTATGGCTTGGAACTGGTAAGGAACGGCGCCATGCTAGTCGCATCCGAAGGTCGTCCGCAACTGGCGAATCGCGCGGCCCTCGCGATTCTGGAGAAGAAGGATGGCCTTTCGCTGGCGAGAACGGGTTTGGTGGCGGACCGGGCCTCGGACACACGGTTGCTGCAGAAGTTATTGCAGGACGCGATCACGGCTCCCGAACTCGGTGAGCCAAAAGGATCGCCCATCACCCTGCCGCGCAAAACCGCTCGCAGCGCTCTCATCGTGCGAGTCGTTCCCGGGCCGGGCTTAAACTGCTGGCCGGGCACGGACCACCGGGCCGCCCTGCTCACGCTGTGCGACGAGGATACCAACTTGGAAGTCGATGAGACAGTACTTTCCAAACTCTATGGCCTTACTCGAGGAGAAGCAGCCCTGGCGGCGATTCTCATAAAAGGAAAGTCGCTCGAAGAAGCGGCCGAAGAACTATTCATCAGCCCTCATACTGCCAGGACGCACCTCAAACGCATCTTCATGAAAACCGATACCCATCGGCAGACTGAACTCGTGGTGCGAATATTCTCGGCCATTTTGTAGCAAGTGTGTTATCGGCAACCGGCAAATCAATCTAACGAGGCGCGTGGCCTGCGCTACGATTCCACCGCCGACCAAGACTTGCCGGGGTAGCCCGACTACCTCTCTCCGATTCTCAGCGCTAACCTGCGCGTCACAACCTTCCGCAGAGAAACCATGCTGTGCACAAATACCCCATTTAGGGGATTACAAGAATTCCCCTCTCCAGCAAAGTACGCTACTAGGAGGACTACGTTATGTCTTGCAAGATGTGTTTTTCTTGGGGATCTGTCGCAAAGCAATTCCTGGTTCCCATTGTGTTGGCATTGCTCGCGCCCATCGCAGCTCTGGCCAACTCTTCATCGTTCCTCACTTCCGGGGGGAGTTCGACTTGTATTACCGGAGGAGTCTGCATTGACAACGGAGGTGGCATGGCGACGGGAGGGCTGGTGGGATTGTCGATGACCGGCATAAACGCGTCAACCGTTGTTCAAATCGGTAATCTACAAGGACTCAATTTGGGCACTCTCGAACTTACGACAGGGGCGTTCATTGCCGGATCGGGGACACTGAGCAATGGCGGCCAGTTCGCCCCAGGCACCCTGACCATCACTAACACCGTAGCCTATTTCGGCTTCACCGGCGTTCTGTTCCAAGGAACGTTCGGCACGACCGCAGCTCCGATCACATGGGTTTTCAACGGCAAGTTGAAGAACGGTAAATTTTCCTATACGCTGACCGGCCAATTGAACGGAACATGGGAAGTAGGTGGTTTAAATCTGCCGGTGTCCGGTACGACAGCGCAGATTTATTTTGAAAGCAACACCAAGTACAACGGGGGACCAATCAGTCTGTCCAGCGGCACCACCACCATCTTGACTCCTGAACCCAGCACGCTGGGATTGATGGGGACGGGATTTGTGGGCATTGGATTGATGGCGAGGCGCAAACTCAAAAACAAGGATGACTCGAAACAAGACAGGAGAGATGCGTAACCGAGCGACCCACCAACCGACGGCCGCAAATACCTCATTTGGGGGATTACACGTTCTTTGCGGTGGACGATGATTCTCCGGAAGCTAAGGAGCCATTATGCAGACTTGGGTCATTGAAGAGAACGATTTCGGGGGCAAAGTCAAATTGAGTTCACACTTGCGCCATAGCTTTTATCGCTACTCCCTCTGGCGCGCACAATCGGGCGAACACCTTTTTGATGGCGCAGCTGGCGACCTGGCCGAAGCTTTAGACACGATGCGCGCCCACATCCAATACTTGTCTGCGGGACCAGGAAGAGGACTTGCGGCAATGGAGTAGCGACGTCTTATGAAATCATCTCGATCTGTTCAAGTGGCTCAAGACACTAAGAGGGCTGCTGTTAACTCAGAGAGGTTCGAGGTTGTCGACCTCGGGCCTTTCGACCACAACCGGAACGACGTGCTGGCGCTGAATGACGTCGCCCAATTTGTAGGCGTGTCTCTGAACCAGGAGACGGGCCGAATCGAGGCTTTTCGGCAGGAAGGCGGAGCCCGCTGCATGTTGGGAACTCTCGGAGGTTCTTTCAGCATGGCTCGTGCCATTAACAACAGAGGCGAGGTTGTTGGTGGCTCGCTGACCGAAGGCGACGAAAACTTTCACGGATTCCTTTACCGCGACAACAGCCTTTACGACCTGAACCGGTTCCTGCCCCCGGGAACTAAATGGGAACTGCTTCAGGCTCTGGGCATTAACAATCACGGGGAGATCATCGCAGTCGGCTGCAATACCGGGCATGATCGGATTGTCCTGCTCCGGCCCAGAATATGACCACCAGCCCTGACCGCAGACGTTTGCGGCCAGGCTAACCAAGGGGCGCAAATGTCGGTTCGAGACCATATCTTCGGCATCGGTAACGGGTCACGAAGCTCTCTGGCAAGAGGCGCGGCCATCCTGTCTCTGGCTGTCCTGCTCTCTGGAAGCGACTTGCATGCGACTCCGATCATGAGCCGCGAGGGTTGGCGACTCGGGGACTCAAAACCACTGGCTGGCTACCAAGTTGCCACTCCGAACAAGAAAGCTCTTTCGGATTTGCCGGTGGTCAACGCAGTTCTAGCGCCTCGTCTGAGTCCCGGTGCTTCGGTGCAGCCAACCACCTCCGGTTGTTTATTCGCCGGCAACTGCTCCAATCCCATTGAAGTTCCCGAACCGCAGTCGTTAGTGCTGTTCGGAACAAGTCTGCTGTCGATAGCCGGCTTAATCCGTCGCCGCTGGGCGCGTTGAGTACGCGTGCTTGAGACGAAGCCAGCCACCACGTTGGAATTCCAAGAACGAGACATTCAGAGATCGAGAGGCAACCAATGAAAGATAAGAATCGAACTTCGAAGTACGCGGCCGCGAACGGAGCAACTGAGGCCTTGCGGCTCGCAAATAGTCCGTCCTGGGTCCGCCGTACGATTTGTTTGGCGACATTTGTCGGGTCGATTATGCTCGCCGCTTCATCTGCATGCGCCGCGACGGCACGACATTCGTCCTCATCGCATCCCCTGTTCAACGATCCGGCCGCCAAGGCATACAGCCACAATGGCCTGCCGTGTTCCACCGCTCCGGTTTCGGGATCGTTCATGTCGAAGCCCGATGGAGCGCTTCGGGAACTCGGACAAATCGAGCGCGCCAGCATTGGTTCTCTCAAGAACACTTCGGATCGCGGGAACGGAGCGAAAGGCACGCTCTATCATCCAATCATGCGCTCGGAGAGACAACCGGCCATCAATTTCGTATATCACGCTCCTCCTCTGCGCGCCGGCGGTTCAGGACGGAGTTCGGCGCGTAGCAGGTGAAGCGTTGGCGACGCAGCTCTTTGGACAAATATAGGATCGAATGCTCTAATAAGGTTGCGATTAGTCAGGAACGCATGAGCCGGTTGAGCATAGCGGGCTCGCTAGGTTCGTACGTTTCGCGAAAATGGCTATGGGGGCTGCGACCAGTTATTACCGTTACTCTTCCGCATCGCGCCCTCCTCTCCGCATCGGTTTGCTTCTCGACTCTCGAGAAAAACTCCCGGCAGCGTTTTCCGCGGTCATAGACGATATCCAAACCAGTAACTTCGCAAAGATCGAGTTGCTGGTCGTCAGAAAATCAAGCGCCGCGCCCAACCCCGCGCAACGATCGCGCGCTCTCCGCTTCCTGCGCCGCATCCTCGATGCGCGACAGAGAAAGCGTCTCCTTTACGAGCTGTACCTTCGCCTCGACGCGCGAATGAAGCCGCCAAACGACCCGGTTGCAGAAGTCGATTGCAGGGACATCCTCTCCGGAATAGAAACCATCGAGGTAGAACCGCTGGGAAAGAAATTTATCCAGCGCTTCCCCAACGATGCTCTGGAAACAATTCGCTCAAGGAATCTCGATGTCATCATTCGCTTCGGCTTCAACATCCTCCACGGCGAAATCCTGAAGGCCGCCCGCTACGGCGTCTGGTCATATCACCACGGAGACAATGAGTTTTACCGTGGCGGCCCAGCCCACTTCTGGGAGTTGTGCGAAGGCGCTCCACTCTCCGGAGTCGTGCTCCAGGTTCTCAGCGAAGAATTGGATGGCGGTCTTGTATTGTGCAAGTCGCTGTTTGCCACCAAGCCCACTCTCAGCGTCTCTCAGAATCGATTCGCTCCCTATTGGGGCTCGGTTGACATGATCATCCGGAAGTTGAATGAGTTGCACCGGTTCGGTTGGGATTTCGTGCTCGAAAAATCCGTTCCCCCCACTCCCTATCGCGGGAAGCGAAAGCTCTATAAAACTCCGACCAACTTGGATGTTCTCCGCTGGCTTGGGCCTGCGCTCCTGAGGAAGTTGGTAGCTTATCCATTCCGCAGACCGCTGGTCCAACACTGGAGAATCGCCTGCCGCTTCAACGGCACGCCGCTTCATGCCTCAGTCTCGGAGCCAGATATTTCTGGCTTTAGGTGGATCGATTCTCCCGAAGGCCACTTTTGGGCCGATCCATTCGCCTTTGAATCGGACGCCAAGCTCTGGGTATTCTTTGAGGACTACTCCTATAAAGAGAAGCGCGGAGTGATCGCATGTTCAGAAATCTCACCACAAGGCAACTGGGGACCGCCGCAAGTTTGTCTGGACGACCCCGGCCACCATTATTCTTACCCTCACGTCTTCCAGGCGGGATCTGAGATCTACATGGTTCCCGAATCTTTCGATTCGAATTCCGTCATTCTTTTTCGCTGCCAGGAATTCCCCAATAAGTGGGTCAGGGAGGCAACTCTGTTGGAAGGCAAATTTGTGGACACAACCATCTGGGAGCGCGACGGATTATGGTGGCTCCTAACCACGACTGCCGAGGCCGAGTCTGGTGGTATTTCTCTGTTGCTGTTCTATGCGGAATCGGTGAAAGGGGAATGGCATTTTCATCCCTCAAATCCGATCTCCACGGATATTCGGATGAACCGCGGCGCGGGTTGCGTGATTCGAAGCGACAATCGCCTGATCAGGCCAAGCCAAAGTTGCGCACCCTCCTACGGCTACAGCGTCACCTTCAATGAGATCACCGAACTCTCGAAGCACCGCTACCAGGAACGCCCATTGCGAGCCATCACCCCTGAACAGTGGAAGGGGATCTCTGGCATTCATACCTACAACTACGCAGGCGGGCTCGAGTTGATCGACGGGCGCACGACCGTGCCGCTGAGCCAAGTGCAGATCTCGAAGCCATAGCGCCAGGTCGGACCGGTAAGAGATGGGGGCCCCGGGCGGAGTCGAACCGCCGACCAACGGTTTAGGAAACCGCTGCTCTATCCAACTGAGCTACGGGGCCACAGATGGACTGAGTATATCCCAACCCGTTCACAGAACAGCTAGTTAGGCAAAACAGCAGCGGTGGCGTTCAGGCGGGCCGCTGCCTCATTTGTGGTGCTTTTCTCGCTAACCATGCCCAAATGCTGCCCAAAGTCGAGAGCATTGGACTTTTGTTTCTCGTCCAGCTTGCGCGCTGCCTCTGCCAGATCAGCTTCGTCGATGATGTTGTATCGGTCGAACACGCTATTCGTGCGGTGTCCGCTGATCTTCATCGCGACGCTCTGGTGCACTCCGGCTCTGATTAAGTTCCGCACTCCGCTTCGTCGCAGATCGTGGAACAGCAGATCAGGTCGGCCGGCATCTTCGCAAACGGTCTTCCAGATCCTCCGGAATCCCTTCACTGGTTTATTCTTCTTCCTCGTGAAGACGAAATCATCGGGCTGTTTTCCGATGACGCACGCCGTCACCAGTTCTGCGACCTCCGAGCCTTTGCACATTTTGACGATTCGCGGCTTGCCGTTCTTGGTAGTACCAGCTTCGAGTCGGATGGTTAAATTGGCCAGGTCGATCTGCCTCACACGCATGGACAGCAGTTCGCCCTTGCGGAAAGCGAAGTTGTACCCGACCGCGAGCAGCGCGCGCAGCCATAGGCCTACCTTGTCGCATTCTCTGGCCAGTTTCACATACTCCTTGTCTTCTAAGAATCCCGTCCGCGGATCGCTCTCCTTGTACATCGGCATGCCGGGGCACGATCTTACTTTGGGCGGTGTGCATTTCATCGCCAGATGGAAAGCGTGCTTCAGGACGGCCAGCTCTCGATTGATCGTTGGCCCGATAGCGCCTTCCGCCTCTCGTTTGGCACAATACCGCTGCACCAAATCGCTGTTCAGATCGTCTGCCCGCAAACGTGTAAAGAACGGTTGCAGGTGTTTCTTCCATCGCATTTTGATATCTCGGAGAGTCTTTCTCCTTTCCCGCTGGTACTCAGCGAACACATCAGCGATCAGTTCGTCGATGCGGACGTTGGTTCGCATCACGAAGGTTTTTGTTTCGACTTCCGCTAGACGACGCCTGAGAAGTTTTTTTGCGACATCTAGATCGGTAGAGTGACTGCTTTCTCGTTTTGGAATACCGCGCACATAGAACTTGATCCACCACACGGCGCTGCCGTTGTGGAAGATCGAGCCGGTTCCACGTTCACGTTTCGTTGTTGCTTCCATAGTGAGACCCTCCTTGGTCTCGAAAGAATTGGCTCACGACTGAGTAGGAGGAATTTTGATACCTTGGAAGGAACCATATTTCCTGTTTACCCAGGACGTTGGCCAGTGCTGGGCTCGGTGTTGATAGCACCGGCCTAGCACGCTTCAGTGTACGCCGGTCCACCGTCGTTCCCAACAGAAAAACTAAATTATGGGCATGGCGCGGGCACAGCTCCCTCGATTCCCCGCGTCCCTAGCCGCTTCCACAGCCGCGCACTGGACCCTCAGTCCAGCGTCTCAAAACTCAAAAGTCCAGAATCGGACTTATTAGAAACGCCGGGAACCGTCCCGGCACGGCAGCGCTTTTTAGGACAGGCACGGCTGCAGGCCTGTCACGCGAATGCCCTCGCGTGGAAGGGTGTCAGACCAATCGCTGGATTCAACAGGGCAGAGCCTTGGCATTTAAGCCGGTATCCTCTGCCCCTTTGTGCACTGGATTATTGTTCGGGCGCTTGCGTTTCACGCTGCCACGCCACGAACGCCGTTCCAGCTACGGTTTTGGAGCGGCAGCGTAACTTGTGTTTCACCAGCCGCGTTGTCACCTTACCCGGTCAAAGTGCTCGCAATGCCGCATCTCTCTTCGCCGCTGACAGCGTTCCAGGTGTCTTGCAAAAAACTCCCGGCACTCAAGATACCGCGTCATCGGGCCGCGTACCTCGATTAGCTCATCGAGCCGCATCAGATGTTCCATGCACAGCGCAACCGTCAGATGCTGCGCGTTCTCTTGGACGTTGGGACGCCTCAATTGGTTCATCGCCGATGGAACGGCCGCAACGAAGCGGCGTAGCTCGCCGCATCTTCCTCAGCCGTCTTGGGCTGCGCGTCCAGCACTTCCCTGCGTTCCTCGCTGCGAATCCTCAACTCTGGCCGACAATCGCCAGCCGCACGCATGCGCCGCCCCATCGCGTTGCAGGCGTCCGCGAATTGAATCGCTTCGGGTGAACTGTCGATGATTGCAGCGAAGCGCCGATCTTCGGCTGCGTCCATCGTCTCCGTTGCTTCCTTTGGATGCTTGAGCGCTTCTGTGATCTGTCCAAGTACAACCAACGCTTCGCCCGGACTAAGATTGCCCAGACTCTTTGTGTCCCGCCAGTCAACGCCCATAATTCCTCCGATGAAGTTTTCGCATCTGTTCCGCGTAGTCCACTGCGTCTGCTACCGCTGCATCCATCGTGCACACCGGAACCGGTATCGGCATCAGATCTTGAAAGAACTCGCCGATCGCGGGCCGCAGATCGGGATACAGCCGCGCTGCGCGTGCCATCACTCGCCCGCATTTCGTGAGCACATCTTCCAACGTGTAGCGCTGCACAGCATGGTCTTGGATCGCAACCGCTGGCCCGGCACGGCCCGCGCCCCGCAAAATCGCGACGTGGTTCGCGACAATGCAGCGCTGCGTCAGTGAGCCATCGGCTTCGGTTTCATAGACTGTGTCGTACCCTGCAGAGACGGCCCGTGTCTCACCGGATAACACTGTCTCAGCCAATGGCGCATCTCTTACGATCAGGTCCGCAACAAGCGCCTGACCTGTGCCATCGGGCAGCAGTGGCCCACGTCGGACGTTCTGCGCATGGCCGCTGGCCCAGGCGCGCCAGTTTGACGGAGTAATGAACTGTGGCGGGTGCGATGGCCCGCAGATCGGCGCGCCCTCGAAACTCGCCATTGTGCGCGAAGAAAAAACTTCCTCTGCTGGCCGATGCACGATCACGCGCCCGTTTTTCGTTTTCAATCCTTCCGGCACAGTTCCTGCAAAGTCCGCCAGTTCGCTCGGCAAATATTGCTGATCACCAGTGCGCGCGATGGCAACCGCCTGACAGAGAACCCCGCCGTCATTCAGCTTGCTAATGTGCGGACTGATTCTCGAACCATAAAATGCGTGCATCTCTCAGCCTCTTCCTCAAGAACATTGGATACAGCGTCCAACGCGCATTCGCCGTGCCGCATCCAGTGCGGTGTTGCAGAAACGTCAGCCCGGCTCATGCCCAACAAATTCCCCCTCTCAACCGATCCGCGTGTTGTTGAAAATATCGCCCGCGTTCCACGCTGCGTTGTGGTTTCCGTCTGGCTTCACAGGAGCATGGAACTCGTTCGGCGTCGGGCTCGTGCTTGCGCTCGTCATCGAAGGAGCGATGCCCATGGTCTGCAACGCTGGCGCTGGAATCGTTTCTGCGTTGCGTTCGGCGGTGCTTTCCGTTTGCCCGCTTCGGCCCCAGCTCGCGCCAGAATCCAATGCATACGCAGACTGGTGCGACGTGTTCGACCGCAGCCGTGCATCTTCGCCCACGCTGGCGATTCGCTTCGCAGCATGGCCCACCGCTTCGACCGCTTCGCCTGTGCCACGAGCAACACTGCCAGCACCTTCGCCGATTCCTTCGGCAGCACTGCCCGCGCCGGTTGCCACACCGCCCGCCAATCTGCTGATTCCTTCGCCCGCACGCGGAGGCTTCGCGTCGCCAGCCAGAATCTGGTGGTTACGCTCTGCAATCTGCTTCTCATTGTCCGGTACGTTCGGATTGTCGCCTTCGCCCTCGCCGGCCCCAGGTGCAGACGTCGCCTCGGTTTTATTTTCCTCGGCGTTCTCGTTCTCTGCTGCGCGAGCCTCGCGGGTTTCGTCAGCGTCCATCACTGGGTAACGGTGATCGAAAACTTGGCTGTCCCATCGCGGTTTCATTTACGCGCCTCCTTCATTCGTGCCCGTTCGACGGCGCGGTGTATCGACGGCCATCGGAGGCAGGTCAGTGCTCACCACGGAATCAGGTGGACCCGATGGGAATTCACCGTTGCCCAAGTTCCTAAGTCTCGCTCTTTCGAGTGCTCGGTCTGCATACTGCTGGTTTCTTTCCACCGCTCCGGGATCGCTCATTGTTTTTCTCCGTTGCTGAATTTTCGTACTGCGTCCGCGTGCCCTTGCTGCCACTCGCGGGCAATCTCATTCAATGACCGCGAGTATGGCCTTCGCAATTCTTCGGCGCTCGGGCCGTGAATCTTCGTGATGGCATCGGCGATCTGCACGCCGTTCTCCACCGAGTGCTTATCGCGCTTATCATCGCCGCTCAAGCTTTCACCTGCGTGATGCTTAGCATCTTCTCCACACACTGGCGCACCTGTTCCGTCGCAATGTCCAACTGCTGCCCTGCAACGTCGCGCTGGCATTCGAGCGATTGCAGTGTGGCCCTTCGTTCCTCGCGCAAGCCCGGCATCTCCGCTGAAGCATTCGTCAGACCGTTGTGTGCCGCGATGACGGCTTGCCCCAGGTCGTGGTATCTGCGTCGCGCCTCGGCTTCTGCCACACGCGCCGCCTGCGCCGCCTCTTGCGCTGCGAACAGTCCCGGAGGACCGTAGACCTGCATGTACAGCGCATATCGTTCCTCGCCTCGCTGCGCCTCTGCTGCTGCGTCGCGCATGATCGGCAATCGCAATGCTTCCATTTGACCCACCAGCGCGGGCCGCGATTCGATAACGCTGTTGTGCTGCGAGAGATCGCCTTCGCGTCCATTCGCCCCAAAGATCGGAAATGAAGTGCTCATCGTGTTCCCCTCCCTCTGCTGATCGTGATTAGCAGCGCCAACACTCCAGCGGCCAGCACTGCGGTTGTCAAAATATGGGCCGTCGTTCTCAAAAGTCCGATTCTGGACTGATTCGGGCAGCGCCCGGTCTGACCTATCCTCGAAACCCGCGCCAGTCGGGGATTTTCAGCCGCTAACTGGTTATCGTGTCCAAGGCTCACAACGTTGCCTTTCTCCTGTCGATTAAGCTATCTAAATCGCGAACGTCCACCAACCAAGGCGCATGGTCGTTCTCTGCCAGCTTGACGATGGGTAGCTCACCAGCTTGGATCAAACTGCGAACGCAACGCGGCGAAACACTGAGATACTGGGCCGCTGCTTTCAAGCGCAACGCGCGTCTCGCCGGGCTATCCGCCGTCTTCCGCATCTAATCTCCGGTCACTTCTTTGTCGCGCAAGATGCCATGCGAAGCGATTTCCTCAAGCGGCTCTAGCACGCGCCATCTCTGCCAGCGCCCCAAATCAGGCCGGAAAAATGGTTCCCGATACGGCGTGCTTTCGTCGTATATCGCTGGGAGCGCGCGTTCACATCTTTCGCCGCTTTCGCTGAAGTAGGTTTGGTGGTACACAATTCGCAGGGTGACGTCTTCCACGCCGTTACTCTCCGGTCGGAATTCCTCTTCGAGTCGATCAATTCGGTTTGCTTGCATGTTTTCGCTCCTCTGAAACCTGTTCGAGTCGCTGCACGCGGCTTTCTAAGTCACCTTGATCCGCGGCTTTCAAAAACACGCCAGCCAGGGACGCTATCGCGTGCGCCATGCCGGTCGTCATTTTCTGCGTTCGCACTTCTGCAATGGAGATGCCCAGCAGTTTCCGGCAGTCAATCGCAGTCTCAGGCGCAAGCAATTCCATAAGATTGCCGACGCTGAACCGTGGCCGCGCCGATCCGCCCAGGCGTCCTAACTCGCGAGCCCGGCCACTGTGGAGCGCGCAACGTCGCGAACCGCGCAACGCATTCGCTCGGCATCTCTTACCGCTCGCTGCCTTCGCTTGGCACTGCATCTACTCGCCATTCCTTTCAACGTCTATCGTCGCTGAGCGGTTCACCCCGGCCCCCATCGCTTCCGGCTCTTTCTGACGCCGCCGTTTTCCGGTTCCGCAGTGCCATGCGCGCCAGTTCTTCCGTGGAGCACTCACGCTCTGGCGCATCGTTCGCTGCAAGCTGCTTATAATCCACTGCCCGGTTCATTCGCTCAACTCCTTCCGTGGCGTCTGGCGCTTTCGCTTGCCATCCTGCATGCGCTTCCATGCTTCGTCTAACGTCATCCCGAAGCGCTTTTTGAACATCGCGTTCAATTGATCGCATGCCGCAGTCACATCACGCTTCCACTCCATGAAGTCTTTTCCGAACAACTCAGCCTCTGTCAGAGTCGCAAGCTCCCTCGTTTTTCTTTTCTTGTTGGTCATATGTCAGGCACACTCCTCCACCAAGCCGCACGCATCGCGGCTCTGCTGCTGGGCTGTGGACTTGCACTCCAAGGCCTGCTCTTCTAGGCGGCGAACATCGGCGGGGTTCCTCGACCGACGGCATTCTGCCGCCTTGCGCTGACATTCGGCCATTTCACGTTTCATCTTCTCGCCGAGAGTCTCCCCGATATCCACGGGAGAGCGCGAACTGTCCGCGTTCTTGTACTTATCGAGCGGTGATGCCAGATACAATGGCAGTTTTTTCAAGTAAATGTGGGGCGGCGATGTGGGTGACGTGCCGTCGCTGGCGAAGTAGTTATGAACCGCCTTCTTGAATTTTGTTACGTCCCACTTCGGCTGCTGTTCGAGGAAGTCCTTCAACTCCTTGCCATCACGAGCCGTCAAGGTATAGCTGTGCTTGGCATGGCCTTCGTCCAAGTGCGCCCGGAACGAATCGAATCGTTCGTCACGGGGTGGGGCGGAATCTGGTTTTGACTTTGACGATGCTGATAGCTTCTCTACTCTCTGAGGATTATTACTGCTGTTTGCTTTTCTTTTCCGCGAAGCAGAATCATCGTGCGCAGCACCGGTTTTGTTCTTTAAGTCTAAGTTCACTGAGTCTAAGTTCACTGAGTCTAGTTCGGGGCTCTGTGAGGACCGTCCCCGGTTCCGTGAGGACCGTCCCCGGTTCGGGGAGAACCTAGGTTCTGTGGGAACCATCCCCCCTTTATTCGCCTGTGTTGACGCGGGGAAAAGCAAGGTGTAATGGTTGTGCTCCTGTCCCTTTCGGCCGATTTTCCGAATCGAGATAAGTTTCTGCTTAACCAGTTCAGACAGCGCACGTTTCACGGATGACCGCGACATCTTGGCGATAGCAGCAATCTTCGCGTGACCCGGCCATGCATCATGCTTGTCATTGTCAGAATGTTTGCAGAGAACGACGTAGCAAGCCATCGCGATGGGAGTCAGCTTGCCGATGGCAAAGTGGTAGACGGCTGCAAATTTCGGGCGCCGGTCAGTGAGCCTGTCCGATTTACTGGCACTCATCGCGACACCTTCCGGCTGGGCATAGTTCGGGCAGCACGTCGCGCAGTACGGTGCTGCTTGGGGCGTTGCGGCTGAGAACTGGTGTCGGCAACCAATGCTCGGCATCGCCGTGGATGCTGCGATCTTTTCCACCAGGCGAGTGCGGCATCCCGCGAGATGTACGTTTTCCCGGCAACTCGAATGACACTGATGCGGCCTCGCTCGATTTCGCGATCAAGGGTCCGTCTGTGACAACCGACGGTATGAGCGAGTTTTTCAGGAAGGATTAAGCTAAGGCGTTGCGCGAGCGGGAAGGGTGCAACAGCGTCACGAAGCAGATCAGCGAGCGGATTACTTTCAACAGCAGTCACGTTCATCCTCCCTAGCAAAGTTTGCTGGCGTTGCACCAGCGGTACAGCCCAATTCCTCTTTGCTGGATCAGAACGTGATCCTAAAACTGCGGTGAATCATGTCTGCCCCCACTGTTTCAGCGAGATGCTACGGGCAGACTGGATAACTCCATTTCTGTCGCGGCCTCAAATCACCGCGACTCCCTCCATCCTAAGGGCGACAAAATGGATTGTCAAGACTTTCGAGACAGCCCACTGTTACAATCCCGCGCATGAAATTCTTTGTGCCCGACACTACGAACGAGGACGAAGCCAAGGCGCAGTACCAAAAAATAAAGGACGCCACGCCCTGGCCGATCATAGACCGAAGGATTCAGAAGATCGGTTTTCGAGACAGAGGGAAATCAGTAGAGGCAGAAGTTGGAAGGGTTGACCCGATAGAGGGCGGAACCATCGTAATGGCGATTTTCCAAACTACACATACTCCAGCGTTATTCCTCGTGTGCACGAAAAGCAGAGGAGGTCGATTTGCTGCGGAACAGGTAGGTGAACACGAGGGCGTCGATGTCACAGATTTCGACGCCGATTAGAAGCACTTACTTCGTTCTGGCAGCGCCGCCCGGCACGCTGGCCGCGTCTCGCATGCCTCTGGTTCTACCATGCCGTACTCGCATAGCAAGGCATGAGCCGTCCCTACTGAAGAACTTTCTGCGATCATGTCATGTGCGTGCTGTCGGCACCGGCCTTGAAACAACGGCGGGAACGGACAAGAGCGGTCACCCTGACAATGATTAGCCGCGAGAACTGGAGCGACAGCGAGAACGATAGAAGATTCTACGTGCGCTTTCCTGACATGGAGCGCGCACCATTTGCGATATGCGGCTCTGGATCGCTTCTGCCCTTCGGGACTGAGCGCACGCAAGATCATGGCGGCCATTCTACAGCAGCACCGTCACGAGAAATTCATGCCCGAAGTCTGCCCATTGCCTCGCAACAGGTCGTCACCGGAAGCCTCCGAACGATCATTTGAAAAAAATCAAGTGCTTGTAAATGCAGGCAGGACGTAACTTAAAAAGTGAACGGGTAGGATTAGGAAACCGCTGCTCTATCCAACTGAGCTACGGGGCCGCTGCGACGCAACCTAATTATCTCACGCTAGTTTATCGAGGCTCGCACTGCGTGAGAGGGCGCGAGAGGCGTCGCAAGGGTCTCATCTATTTGACGACCTCCACTGCTACCAAGCCCACTCGCTCGCCGGCGATCGAGCCAATCCAGGAGAAACAATCCCGCCAGAAGAGTTAATAGCCAAATAATCCGGCTCTGGAAGCGGTCCTCCACCATGGACAAAGTTCCCGTAACCATCGCGTTCGCAATCACCGTGAAAACGATCACCGTGCTAAGCCCAGCGAACCGAGGTGAACCGTGACGCCACAAACGACGGGCAAACGCGCCAATCAGCAACACCGACACCAGGATTGTCCAGTTCTGAACGGACGTGAAGAATTCCAGCGGCATCGCGTCCCGCTTCTGCCGGCTCCGCAGGTAATGCGTGCGTCCTCCCGGGAGCACGCCGCCGAATGAGTCCAACACCCAATCGCTCCCGTCGAGGTCGAACAATCCGAAGGTCATCAGTTGTTTCCAGAAAGCGACGGCCGACTTCGACAATTGCTGCCGTGGATAAGCGCGCAGAGTGGCCAGTACAAACGGGATCTCTTCCCGCCGGAACCGTGCCTGCGTTTCGTCGTCAATGTTCTGCCAGATCCCATCCTCCCCCCATAGAAAATTGTCGGGATCATCGGGAAGCTTCTGGACATAATCACAGATGGCCAGCTTCGCTTCACCGCAATGCTGCTCCAGGTACCAGCGGCCGGGACCGTCGGCAATCACGCGTGCCATAAGAAACGGCGGCCGATCGCCATTCAAGGAGGGCTCGCCATAGAGATAAGCATGCAGTGCCAACTGAGCGCCAGCCGCCAGCACGATGACGATAGCCACTTCGCCAACGGCCATCCATCTCCGTTGCAGGAAGTGGCGCCGAAGAACAAGTAGCAACACCAACAAGAAGAAAATCCCGACGGCCACCATCAAGTGTGTCGCATGCGACGCCACGGCCCACCAGGCTATGAGAAACACAGCCCCATGGTCAGCGCGCGTGAGAGTCTCCGGAGCAAACACGAGCAAATAAATACAGAGATACAGAATCGGGCCGAGAATATCCGGCAAGATCACGCTCACGTACCAGCTCAAACTAGTAAAGAGGCTAAGCACGATCACAAGCGCGAGATAATGCGTTGCCGTTCGCCGCGGCACGACCGACCGAACGACCAGCCAGAGGACATACGCCGCAATGAGCGCCTGAAAAGCAACGACGGGCCACGGGTTCACGTTCCAGTGCCACGGAAGAATTCCCAGGCTATAAATAAAGGACCGCATGCCGTAGTACTCGGAGAATTGATGCAGGAACAACGCCCGCGCGACGGGAGGGCCGTCTCCGATGTAGGTCATCGAATCCGGATAAAGCAGCGGATATCCGTTGTAAACCGCCGGCCAAGTCATCAGCAGCGCCCCCAGCAAAACCACGGCGCCGCGGATCGTCCATTGTGTCATTGGTTCCAGTGGCTGAGATTGTAGCCCAACCCCTCGAACCCGTCGTAAAAAACCGGAAACACTCCAGCGGTTTGCCCGAAACGCCGCAAATGATTTACTCTCGCCCCAGCCATCATGAATCCAACCCGCACCAATTCAGACACTGCAACGGACCGCTTCGCCCATGCCATGCGCCGGGAGATCTATGAACAGCCCCAGGCCATCGCCAAAACTGTCGACCGTCACCTGCAGAACGACATTCTCTTCCCCGGCGCGCTGCAATCGATCGAGAGCGCGCTGCTCACCTTCGAGAAGCTCATCATCGCCGCCAGCGGATCGAGCCGCCACGCGGGACTGGCCGGCGAAATCATGATTGAAGATCTTTCCGGCGTTGCCGTCGACGTAGAGTATGCGAGCGAGTACTGCTATCGTTCCACTCACGCGGCAGTCGATCCCATTGTCATGGTGGTGACGCAATCCGGCGAGACCGCCGACACCATCGCCGCGCAGCGCGAGGCACTCACTCGCGGCGTCAAGACCATCGCGGTCTCTAACGTAGCCGAGGCCACGATTCCTCGCGAAGCCAGCGCGGCTTTGATCACCGGCGCAGGCCCCGAACTCGCTGTGCCCGCGACCAAGAGTTTCACTACGCAAGTCACGGTTCTTTATCTGATGGCACTGTTCCTCGCGCGCCGGCGAGGCCGCATGACCTCTGAAGTCACACGTTCCTATCTACAGCGCCTCTTGCAGCTTCCGAAAGCCATCGATAGCAATCTCCAGGCATGGGACGACCTCGCCGACGAATTCGCAGAAAAGCAATTCCATGCGGAGAAATTCCTCTACCTCGGACGCGGCGTCCACTACGCCATTGCACGCGAGGGCGCGCTCAAGCTAAAGGAAATTTCCTACGCGCACGCCGAAGGCTATCCCGCTGGAGAATTAAAACATGGGCCCAATGCTCTGGTTGACGAAAAACTTCCCGTAGTCGTGCTGGCTACTTCGGACCACCACGATCCCGACTCAGTGCTGCGCTATCGCCGCACCCTCGATGTCATGAAGGAAGTCAAATCCAGGCATGGCCGCCTCGTGGCAGTGGCGACCGAGGGCGATCAGGCGATAACCAGCATTGCCGACGATGTCTTTTTCGTCCCCGCCGCTCCGGAACTGCTGCTCCCCATCGTCGAAGTGATCCCCCTGCAGCTCTTCGCTTATCACGTCGCAACCAAAAAAGGTTACAACGTGGACCGTCCACGAAATCTAGTAAAGGCGGTGGTCACCGAATAGGACTGGTAGCAAACCATTCACCACAGAGGCACAGAACACAGAGAAAACCAAGAATAAGAAAATTAAAGATTTTCTCTGTGTCTCTGTGACTCTGTGGTGAAAAGATCTCCGACTTTCTTATCCACGAGAACTCATGCCCCACAATCCATCTCATATCGACCTGCAAGCCGTCGCCAAAGAAATCATGAAGGAAAGGGGATTCGATCCCGACTTCCCTCCCCCGGTCCAGAAACAGCTAGCTGACTTACGCACTCGTCCTCCGCAAATCGCCGCTGGAAAAGATGTGCGCGATCTGCGTAACCTTCTATGGTCGTCGATCGACAATGACACTTCCCGCGATCTCGATCAGATCGAAGTCGCCGAGCGCCAATCTAACGGCGACGTGAAAGTTAAAGTCGGCATCGCCGACGTAGACGCTTTCGTTCCCAGGCAAACCGCCATCGATCAGCATGCGGCAAGAGAAACAACCACGGTCTATGCCGGAGTCCGGAATTTCCCCATGCTGCCGGAGGAACTTTCCACCGGCAAGACTTCGCTGCTCGAAAATCAAGACTGCCTAAGCGTGGTTATCGAATTCGTCGTTGATGCCGGCGGGCACGTTACTTCAAGCAACGTCTATCGCGCCCTGGTTCGCAATCACGCGCAACTCCAGTACAACTCACTGGGAGCATGGCTGGAAGGCGGGACAGCGCCGGCGAAAGTGGCGGCCTCTGCCGATCTGCGAGCGCAGCTTCGCCTGCAAGACGAAGTCGCCCAGAAGCTCAAGAACCAGCGCTTTGAAAATGGAGCGCTCAGCCTTCAGACCGACGAACTCCGTCCCCTGATATTGAACGATCAAGTGGTTGACATGCAGAAGCAGCAGAAAAATCATGCCACCGAACTGATTGAAGACTTCATGATCGCCGCGAACGGCGTAGTCGCGCGGATGCTCGAAAAGGTTTCATCGCTGCGCCGCATCGTGAAGCAACCGGAGCGCTGGGACCGCATCGTCCAACTAGCGGCCGCGCATGGCGAGAAACTTCCGCCCGATCCCGATTCCAAAGCCTTAAATGATCTTCTGCTGAAACGCAAAGCGGCCGACCCCGATCATTTCGCCGACCTCTCTCTCACCGTCATCAAACTGATCGGACCCGGCGAATATGTTCTCGAGCGCCCCGGCGATCCTTCACCCGGACACTTCGGCCTCGCGGTGCAGGACTACACTCACTCCACCGCGCCCAACCGCCGCTTTCCTGACGTTGTGACCCAGCGCCTGATCAAGGCGATGCTCGCCGGCCGCGCCAATCCTTATTCGGATGCCGAACTCACCGCCATCGCGGCCAACTGCACCCAGAAAGAAGATGCGGCGCGCAAGGTCGAGCGGGAAATGTCCAAGCGCCTCGCGGCCGTCGCCATGCAGAATCGAATCGGCGCAACCTTCGACGCCATCATCACCGGCGTAACACCGAAAGGAACCTTCGTCCGCGCGCTGCAACCTCACGCCGATGGACTATTGGCGCAAGGCGCTCAAGGGCTCGACGTCGGAGACAAACTTCGCGTGAAGTTGATCCGCACCGACGTGCAACACGGGTTTATCGACTTCGCCAGGGCGTAGGGCGGACATTCCTCCCACAAATCATGGGAAGCCTGAAACCACTACCGTTACGGAGTGACCTCGAACACCGTGCCGCTACCAGTAGCCCCGCCTTGAATCGTCGCGCCATAAAGGTTTCCTACAGAATCGAAAACCAAGCCCGAATTCGGATACAGCCCATCATGGCCCAGTCCGAAGCTATGCAGCAGCGTCTCGGTCCATACCCCACCGCCCGCGGGCGTCAGTTTGAACACAGTGCCACCACCGTGAGCGCCATCGCCACCTGTGGTGCCGTATAGATTACCCAACGCATCGAAGATCAGGCTGTCATCGGGGGAGGACCCGTCCGTAGAGTTGCCGTTGTAGTTGTGGAGCACCGTCTCGGTCCAGCCTCCGCCGGTTGCGGGTGTCAACTCGAACACCACGCCGCAGCCAACGGCAGAGGTGCAACTCGTACTGTTGCCGCCGCCGGTCGTGGTGCCGTAGAGATTGCCGGAAGCGTCAAAGATCAGGCCGCCATAGGGGAAGTTTCCGTCAGTGCCGTAGTTGCCGAAGCTATGCAAAATCGTTTCGGTCCAGGGCCCGCTGGAAGTAGGCGTTAACTCGAACACCGTCCCGCAGCTCACGTGAACATCAGGATTGCAACTGGTGCTGCTCAAGCCGCCGTAGTAGGTCGTACCGTAGAGATTACCGGCAGCATCGAAGATCACGTTCGAAGCGGGCGTGAACCCGTCATGCCCGTGGCCAAAGCTGTGCAGAATTTTTTCACTCCAGCCTCCGCCCGTCTTGGGCGTCAACTCAAATACGGTCCCGCCATTGCCCCCAGCGCCAAACGCGCCGCCGTACTCCGCCGTCCCGTACAGATTTCCGGCAGCATCGAAGACAAGGCTGCCCGTGGGACCGTAACCGTCGATTCCGGCGCCGAAGCTATGGATAATCTTCTCCGTCCAGCCTCCACCGGAGACAGGCGACAACTCAAAAACGACCCCTTTATTATTTGCGCCGCCATTCACCGTCGTGCCAAACAAATTGCCTGCGCCATCGAAGATCACGCCCGCCCAGGGGTTCGCTCCGTCTTTCCCGCCGCCGAAGTTATGCAACACTTTTTCGACCCAGCCTCCACCCGTTTTCGGCGTCAACTCGAAAACAGAACCGCAGCCTTCGCCGGTGACATAACAACTCGCGTTCTCGCCGCCATAGCCGGCCGTCCCGTAAAGATTTCCCGCCGCATCCAAGACAAGGTTGCCGACGGGATGGAACCCATCCTTCTGGTTGTAGCTGAAGCTATGCAGCACGCTCTCGGTCTGCGCCACTGCGAGGTTGGAGGTTGTAAGGATGGTGAGCGCAAACATCGCCAATGACAAATTCGATCCAACGGAAAGCTTCTTGCTTCGCATGAATAGCTCCTCATAGTTCTTAGGTGACGAGTGGTTGATGGTGAATCGGATCCCGGTTTCTTAAAGGACGCGAAGCCTGGCTCTCAGGGGATTGGTAAACGTGAGGGCCAGTCTCACTTGGGGAGGAGAAAGAAACTATAGTGCGGGGACCTGCGGGAGTCAAGGCCTTCGCGAAATATTCTGTTGTCTCAGTTGAAGACGCGCTCATGTGGGGACAGCCCGCGGCTGCTCCCAACTAGGGGGCGAAATGAAACACCAGGCCCTCAGTGATTCCCGTCAACTGGACTACATTGCCCGCGACCTGATCCAGCTTGTTGATGGCAACGAGCTCCGTCTCGCGCGCACCCGGGACGTCCACCTGGACGAGGGTGCCGTCTGTTTTCCGGACAAACCCGTGCTGGCTGTTGGTGCTGTCAAAGAAGTACCCAACAGCGATCCCATCCGGGCCAATATTAGCAACGACGGTCGAAACCGATCCAGTCGGATCGATCGTGAAGAGGCTTCCGCCCCGCTTGCGGAGAAAGCCATGCTGGACTTGGGCCGCGTCAAGGTAAGTGCCGACCACGTCTCCGCCGTCGTTGATGGAGGTCGCCAACGTGTGAACAGAATCAGGCGGGTCAAACTTCTTACAGGCGCCAAGAGCGCTGCGAACAAAGCCGCGCTCTACGTTCCCGGCGTCCGAAAAATAGCCCGTGATCTGGCCTGTCGAATTGATGGAGGTTGCGATCGTATTCGTTCCGCCGCAGGCGTCGAAGGACACAATCGTTCCATCAGCGTTGCGCACGAAGCCATGGGCGGCTCCTGACGTGTCAACGTAAAGACCCACGATCTGGCCGTGAACATTCATGCCGAGCGGCTGGGTCACGATCGAGCTAGACGTCGCGTCAAAGGAGAGGTAGTTGCCACCGCTGTCACGCACGAAACCGTGGAGGTTGTTGGCCGCGTCCTCGTAGTAACCACTCACCTCTCCCACCGGAGTGCTGCCACGCGCCACAGTGAAAGTGGACCCGGGGGGGTCGAGGGACAGGATTTGACCACCCTTTGTACGTAGGAAGCCATGAAAAGCGCTGCTGGCATCGGTGTAAAAACCGGCCATCTGCCCTGCCGAATCGATCACACTGGGATAGGTCTGTACTGCGCCTGCAGGTTCGAAAAAGTGAAAGTCAAAGCCGGGTGCCTCACTTTGGGCAAAACTCAGGGCACACAGCGCAAGCAAGGAAATGGCCGCAATCATTGGCCTGGCAAAGGCTCGTGGGAGTCTTGGATTCATGGTTTTTCACCGTACCGCTCGTCGGGCGGAAACTCGGATCGGGGAAGGTGACCGGAAGACCCTCAACTAACGTTCCCAGCCTCGGAAAGCTTATCATGCATCCGGACATTTGCCTGAAAGATTTTGATTTCAGCTCCAAAGAAAATGGGAGTCCGGTCCGGCCGTTCTCGGCATCACGCAAGCCAATACCCGCCACGAACTCCGCCAGCTATCCTTAGCACAAGGAAGTTGGTGCGGAGAAAAGGCGGGGCTCTGTTTGCTCGAATGGCGCAATCTCGTTTGCGGCGTGATCTGCGGAGTGACGATCATGATTGGGCCAGTGTCCCTCTGGGCTCAGACGACCGGCGGCGCCCTGCTCTACAGTGAGGGAGGAACCTGGCTAAACGGAAATCCGGCGCCTGACACCTCCGCCATTTTCCCCGACGCCGTCATCCAAACCCAAAAGGGACACACCGCCAAGATCGACGCCAATGGATCTACCGTTATGATTCAACCAGAAACCATCGTGCAGTTTGAAGGCGACGAACTAGTCCTCGACCACGGCTGGCTGCAACTGAACACCGCGCGCCAAATGAAGGTCCGCATCAATTGCGTCAACGTAGTTCCCCTCACGCCAGACCGGACCCAATACGATGTCACCGATATCGATGGGAAAATCAAAGTTGTGGCTTATAAAAACGACGTCAAGATTCACTCTACGGCCACAGCCACACGAAGATCAAAACAGTCGGTGTCTTCCGACTTCATTGTGCACGAAGGCGAGCAATCCACCCGTGGTGACCAATGCGGCGTAACCGTGAGGCCCTCGGAAGTGGTCGACGCCAAAGGAGCAATCCTGAACAGCTTGTGGGCCAAAAGCGCCGCCGGCGCTGTGGTGGGCACGCTGATTTGCTTAGGCCTGTGCCACAGCGACGATCCCGTCAGTCCCTCGAAACCGTAGGACGACCATCTCCGCCCTCCACGGCTTGCGGCTCAAAACAGAAACTTCAACGCAACCTGAATTACCCGCGGACTTACATCGGACTGGATTTGCCCGAAGGTCGGCGATTCGATGTCGCTGACCGGCAAGCGGAAATTTGTATGGTTCAGCACATTGAACAACTCGCCGCGGAATTGTAACTCCTTCGATTCTGCCAGTCGAATGTTCTTGAAGGCGGAGAAATCCCAGTTCACGTATCCGGGCCCCTGCACTGAGTTACGGCCTTCGTTGCCGAAAACTTCAAACCGCCCCAGAGGATCCGGAGCGAGTTGCTGAAAAGCGCTGACGTTGAACCACTCCGCCGCCGTGTGCGGCCCGGAATTCGGATTGCCCACAACGTTCGGACGATTACTCGAAAATCCGGAAATCTCCGGCGCCTGCCCTTGCAGCGAAACATCGCTCGAGTCAAATACCGTGAACGGCGTGCCGCTCATCGCCGTCATGATGCCGTTCAGCTGCCAGTTACCCAGAACATGACCATACCAGTTACTGGAATGCTGCAAGAAAGGAAGCTTCCACTGATAACTGAGGACAAAGCGATTACGAGCATCGAACATGGACCGGCCACGCTCCGCGGCGAGATCAAAAGGATTCTGCGCCAAATCGTTTTCTCCAGCCACGGGCTGCGATGCAGAGCCGGTAATGTTGAAGGAAGAAACGTCATCGATGGAATGCGACCAGGTGTAAGACGCAAGGAAGGAAATGCCATGGCCGAGACGCTTTCGCAGGCTGGCTTCCAAGGCGTTGTAGCTGGAATTCGCGATACTCGCGATTTCACCGACCGAACTGTAAGCGCAATTATTCGGCTGCGCCAGCGTGCATCCGGAATACAGCCGGCGCTGGTTTACGTTGTTTTCATTCGATATGGGGTTGCCACTCCCGTCCACGCCCGGAACGTAGACCGCTGGATTCCCTTCGATGAATCGCGGGAGCCTCACACCGGTGGTGCCCACGTATCCGACTTGAAAAAGCCAGTCCGCACCAAACGATTGTTGGATGTTCAGATTCCAATCCTGCGCGTAAGGGAGATGCAAACTGCGAGAAACCACGAGCAAAGTCATCGGCTCGGGGAAGGGCTGACTGAAAGGGTTTGGACTGTAAAACGGATTGGCAAATGAGTTCACGGGAAAACTTATCTGCTGAGTCTTGAGGTAGGGCGGAGCGCTAACGGGATCCTGGAGTGGGCCGCCCTGTCCGGTGTAGTAGGGCTCATAGAAAATTCCGTAGGCCGTGCTGACCACCGTTTTGGCGTCGCCGCGCGGATCCCAGGCAACCCCAACCCGCGGAGCAAATGCAGTCTTCTGCGTTGCGATCAACCCGGCAGGGACTCCCGGATCACCGGGATAGAGAAGATTCGCCGGAGCGTTAGGAATTACCGTCGACTGAGCTCCGGGAACAAAAAGATTCACTCGGTTCTTGTTCTCGGTAGCGGGGAATGGTAGCTCGTAGCGGAGTCCGAGGTTGAGAGTCAGGTTCGATGTAACCTTGTAGTTATCCTGGGCGTAAGCATCCACGGCTCGGTCACGGATTTCGCGTCCAAAATCGCCGCCGCCTTGCAAGAAGACTACCGGCTGGCCCGTCAGGTAGTTGGCAAATCCGTTGTTGAAGGGGAAGCCAGCGAACACAAAAAAACCGTTCGTGGCGATGCCCTGCAAGGCATTCATCTGATCGCGACGAAAGCCGCTGCCAAACTTCAATTCGTGACGGCCATGAATCCAACTCAAGGATCCCGATAGATCAAACGTATTCTGGAATGTGTTGCGCGGTCCCGTGATCGGGTCGCCAACCGAAGCGTATCCTCCGATCTGGATGAATGGTGGCCCTGCCGCTGAGGCCAGCGTTGGAGCATATTGAAAACCTAAGGCCGACGGTGCCTGATGATTCAAATGCTGGTCGAGCAGGAACGTATTGCGGAGATACGAAAAGCGTGAGACGCCGATAATAGCGGGCGAAAAGACATGGGTTTCTTGTGCCACAAAGTTCTGTGCGCGATCATATTCACCCACCGGAAAGCCCGGGACGTTTGCGCCTACGGGCGATAGGGGATCCGTCGTCGGGCCGCTGCTATACATGTAGCGGAAATTCAAAGTGTCTGCACGGGAAAGATAATGGTCGAAGCGCAATCCGAATTGGTCATTATTCTGGGCTAGAGACTGCGTAGTGATGAAGCCATTTGTCCCGCTGTTCGGGTGCGGAAAGAAGGGCAGAACATTCTCAGCGATAGGATCGAATGGGCCGTTGAGTTGGTTGAACGGAATCGGAAACGGTTGGCCGGTCGCAAAATTGAAGCCGTAGAGCTGGTGTCCATCGGAATAGCTGGGGTCACTGCATATACCTGTTACGGGATCGATACTGTACTTGGGGGGCGCGCAAAGGTCCGCCAAGTTGCCCTGCCTGTCCGCCAGAGAAGGCACGGTCGCATTGACGGTCTCCCCCTGCCGATTGCGGAAGCCTTCGTAATATCCAAAGAAGAATGTCTTATCTTTGAGAATCGGTCCGCCGAAGGTGCCGCCAAACTGGTTCTGCTTTAACGGCTGAACGCTGCGAGTGAAATAATCCGACGAATCCATCGCGTCGTTGCGTAGAAATTCCCAGGCAGCTCCGTGAAACGAATTGGTTCCTCCCCGCGTTACGATATTGGTAGTCGAGCCGGTGTTGCGTCCGAACTCCGCATTCGCGTTGTGGGTAAGAATCTTGAACTCGGCAATCGCGTCGATAGGCGGCTTGAGAACAAAGCCAGCGTCCACCGAGTTGACGTTGTCTGCACCATCGATCAGAAAATTGTTCGACTCCGGCCGTTGGCCATCGACGGCGTATGCCTGGCCCTCTCGCGCCGGACCCCCAGCCTGGAGAAGTCCGGGGGTCAACGGCACCACCCCAGGTTGAAGCAGTCCCAACTGGGAAAAGTTGCGTCCGTCGAGTGGGAGGTCGAGGATTTCGTGCTCTATCACGGTTTGGCCGAGACTGCTCAAGGTGTTCTGCACCAGCGCAGCGTCCGCTCTTACCTCAACTTGTTGCGTCTCAGCCCCGAGCTTGAGGTGAATGGTGACCGTCGCGGTCTCGTTAACATCCAATGAGATCCCCTGCTGCAAGTACTTCTGGAAACCTTGTGCGTGGACCTCCAATTGATAATGCCCGATTGGGAGTTCTACCAGCACGTACGCTCCCTGTCGATCCGTAACTACTGTCCGAGATAAGCCGGTTTCGGTTTGCTTTGCAGTAACTGTGGCGGCCTGGACAATCGCGCCGCTCGGATCCAACACCGTTCCCCTGATACTGCCTGTGATCTGCTGTCCCGAAAGATTCAAGATTACGAGGTTCAAACCTGCAACCAACGTCACCAACGCAAACATCAGCCTTCTCACGCTAATCAGATATTTCCCCATTCGTCCTCGCGAAACGCTATTGATGTTGCAACCAAGACATCCCTCGCGAGCGAAGTTCACTGCGCGGAGGAAATCTCTCCCACGGAGTGCGGCGATTATAGGGATGTTCGACGGCAGGTCAATAGTGCGAAAGCAGTATCAGGCGACAACTGGTCTCGTTCGATAGGCGCAAGGAGGAACGATGAATTATGCTCTGACACGGGAGTCAGAAAACAAGTGAGCGAGGGGAGGTGTCACGAAACAATCCCGCAGTGCGATCTTGTTCCCAAAACGTTCACCAACGGCCCTAGCCTAGGGCCTTATTGGTCTTTATCGAGGTATTCGCCGGGCACGTCATCTTCTAACACTTCGCGGGTACGCACTTCCCTGTCGCCGCGTCTTCCGGCGTCTTCTACCCCTGAAACCACGCCTGCCTCGAACGCGTTTCCCTCTTCGATCAACTCATCAACACTTTCCGAGTCCGCGCTTTCGACGTCAGACAGCCCCTGCAAATCACCGGACTGCCCGGCCGAGCCCGGGCCCAACATCTCGGGTGAGAACGACGAGGCACTTCTTCCCCGAGCCTTGTTCCGAGTCCCCTTCTTACTCACGCTCGCGGACTTCGAGCCGGCCGCTCTCTTCGCAACCTTCTTTGTTGCCGCGGCTTTGTTAGAAGCAGATCTGCTCTTTGAAGATTTCTTAGGAAGTTTTCGCTTCTCCGTCCGCTTCTTCGCCGGAGTCGCCTTGCCGCGAGCAGGTTTCTTCGAACCGACCGACTTCTTCTTGCTTTTCTTTTTGGGAGCCATTCGCGCAGTCTAGCACCGTCGCACGCCTACCAGCAAAACAACCGCGACTCCGACTCACTACTTCTTACTGGGGCCATTGAATTCGGGTCTTTGAATTCGGAACCGGGGATCGGAGTTCAAACCCTCTCCCCGACCATTCACTTCGCAATGACGAAGTCCGCGTTTTCCCCCTCTACGGAGCTCGGACCGATCCAGACGGTGGCGCCGGCGGGCTCAACCAGATCCTGCATATCAATGTTCCAGAAGGAGAGTTCATCGCGTCCGAGGGAGAAGTCGACACGCTTTGCTTCTCCGGGAGCGAGAGTGAGCCTGCGAAATCCTTCCAACTGTCTCACCGGAAGAGCGACGCTAGTTCCCCGAAGGCGCACGTACAGCTCTACAATTTCATCGCCAGCGCTCTCACCGGCGTTTCTTACCGTGGTGGAAACACGCAGCGGTTGCGCCGTCTTGTCGTTGAGTCCGCTGGCGCTTATCTGAGATGCGCTGAGCTCCAAAGGAGAGTAAGTAAACCTGGTGTAGCTGAGTCCGTAACCAAACGGGAAGAGCGGGGCGTTCGGTTCGTCGACATAGCGTGAATGATATTTCTCCTCGTGGTTGGCAGGTGGACGACTGAGATCAATGCCGTCCGAAGGACGGCCAGTGTTCAGGGCGTCATAATACAGAGGTTCCTGACCCACGCTGTGGGGGATGGAAACGGTGAGCTTCCCGCTAGGACTGACATCGCCGAAGAGTGTTCTCGCCAGCGCCGGGCCGGCCTGTACTCCCGGAAACCAAGCCTGCAAAATCGCTGCAACGTGACCTACGGCCCAAGGGAGGGCCAGCGGACGCCCGCTGAAAACGATCAACACGACGGGTTTCCCAGTGGCGGCCACGGCTTCCAAAAGCTGTTGCTGATTTCCTGGCAGGCCGAGATGGGCGCGGGAAGCTCCCTCCGCAGTCATCCACAAAGCATCTTCTCCGACAGCCATGAGAACGACGTCGGCTCGTTTGGCGACGGCAACAGCTTCCGCGAAGCCGTCCTCTGCGGCGGTTAGAATCTCCGTACCTTTTGCGTAGAGTAGTTGGCGGCCCGATTGCTGCATGCGCGAGATCAGGGCAGCTCGCAACGTCACTACGTCCGCAGCATTTCCTCTGGCGCGCCACGGACCCAGCATGTCGGAGGCACTATCGGCCAAAGGGCCGATGAGTGCGATGGTGTGGATATCCGAATCCAGGGGAAGCAGAGGTCTCGCTCCCAAGTTTTCGTTCTTCAAAAGCACGAATGAACGTTCAGCAATTGTACGGGCGAACTCCACGTCGGCGGGATCCGGTCCGTGAACGCCGCCGTTCGCCGGTTCGGGAGCGTACGGATGGTCAAAAAGTCCGAGCTCGAATTTTATACGGAGCATGCGGCGCGCTGCTTGATCAACGGCGCTTTCCGGCACGGCTCCGGATCGTACCAGTTCAGGTAAGTGACGCGAGAAGAGGTTGCTTTCAAGGTCTACATCGAGCCCCGCTAGAATGGATTTGCGCGCGGCCGTTTTGCCGTCGAGCGCTATGCCGTGAGCGATTGTTTCCCGCATCGATGAATAGTCGCTGATCACGACTCCCTGGAATCCCCACTCCTGCCGAAGGATGTGAGTCAAGGTAAACCAGTTGGAAGTGGTTGGTACACCGTTGAGACTGTTGAACGCGCTCATGACCGACCCGGTGCCCGATTGTACGGCGGCATGGAAAGGCGGCAGATACACCTGCCGCAACGTGCGCTCGGAAATCTCAGTCGTGTTGTAATCTCGGCCGGCTTCGGCGGCCCCGTATCCAACAAAGTGCTTCACGCAAGCCAGGATGGATTGAGGATCGTCCAGGCGCGAGCCTTGATATCCGCGCACATAGGCGGATGCCATGGCGGAGCCGAGATACGGATCTTCTCCTGCCCCTTCGACGATGCGTCCCCAGCGGGCATCGCGCGCAATGTCGACCATTGGGGAAAACGTCCAGCGGATGCCCTCTTTGCTGGCCTCCTGGGCGGCAATGCGCGAAGCCCGTTCCACCAGCGCGGGATCCCAGGTGGAGGCCATGGCGAGCGGAACGGGGAAGATGGTGCGGTATCCGTGGATTACGTCCAGTGCGAAGACTAGGGGAATATGCAGGCGCGATTTCTCTATGGCAAGCTTCTGCAACACATTCGTCTCTGCCACGCCAGTGACGTTCTCGATCGAGCCAACACCACCCTGGGCAATCTGTTCGCGATAATCTGGATGTGGCGCACCCGGCCCGGTGGAACTGTCGGCAAAATGCACGAGCTGCCCGATTTTTTCTTCCAGTGTCATCTGGCCGAGCAGTTTCGTAATTCGCTGTTCGCTATTGGGATCAACCTGAGGAAGCGGCGAGTCTTGCGCCTGGAGAAGAGACGAAGTCCACAAAGGAACGGCCACCAGAAGTAGAACACGAACCCATCGCATTTCGGACGCCTTGTTTCTGATTCCGTTCCGGATCGGACTGCCTGGTTCAGGCAGACGTTGCGACACCACTGCAAGCGCCCCATGGGAATCTCATCGCAGCGCCCTACTGCAGTCGCCAGAATGGCCCTTGTAACTGCCCCAGAGTCGTCACTGACAGCGCAGATATTAACAGAAAACCGGTATTCTGGCAATGAAATTGATGTTTGCCCTGTAGGTAAAGATCGGCACGCGGGTGTATATTTCATCGACTCTCTGAGCGTTCAATGGCGTGGCGCAGTGGCCGGCCGCATCCGTTCGCGGGGAACAACTCCTTCCCCTTCCTTCACGGCATAGAACGTATCGGCCGCCAGATTGCTTACAGTTTCAGTCTTGCCGGAGGGCCAAAGAATCTCCACACGGTCGAGGCGTTCGTGGGAACCAAGACCGAAGTGGATTCGGAGGTCATTCTGCGAGAGATAGCTTCCACCACTGCGGACTTCATCCACTTGAACGAGGTCGCCGGCAACAGCTTTGAGGCGCGCATTCAGTGCCAGGCGATTACTCCTGGTTCCCGCCAGTTCGAATTCGATCCAGTGGTTATGGTTCCCGCCGACGTTGCGCAGGTCTTCATTGCGTAAGATCATTGGCTTTCCATCCACATTCTCGACAACAATGTCGACACGGCCGTCGTTAAAGAGATCGCCGAAGGCCGCGCCGCGGCTGACTTGAGGGATGCGAATGGCCGGCCCAACCAGTTCGCTGATGTTGCGAAATGTTCCGTCGTGCTGGTTCAGGAACAGGAGTTTTGGTTCGCGGTATCTGGCGCCCACGTCGAGAGTATCCACCTGCGGATATACGTGCCCGTTCACCATGAGGAAGTCGGGCCAGCCGTCGTTATCAAAATCGAAAAATGCAGTGCCCCAGCCAACGTAGGGGATCGTGGGGTTGGCAACACCCGCCTGAAAGGACACATCGGTAAAACTCATTCCACCGTCGTTTCGAAATAGCGCTGCGTACTCCTCCGAGAAGTGCGTGACAAAAAGAGAGAGGCGGCCGGTATGCAAGTAGTCACCGAGGGCCACCCCCATGCCGGCTTGTTCGGAGCCGTCCTGGCTAACGGCCGCGCCCGCCAGAAATGCAACGTCGGTGAAATGGCCCTTCCCGTCGTTACGGTAGAGAAAGTTTGGCGTGGAGTCGTTCGCGACAAAAAGATCCAGGCGGCCATCATCGTTGAAGTCTGACCAGACAGTTCCCAATCCGTAGTAGCCGTGCGGATCGTCAACTCCAGCGGCCTTCGATACGTCGGTGAAAGTGCCATCCCCATTGTTGTGAAAGAGAAGGTCGCCCGCACCCCTTAAACCTCTGGGACCACACTGGACGGCAAGGCCGTGATACTGACAAGTTTTGCTCGAACCAAACTTGGGAAGGTCGTCGAGATGAAAATCGACATAATGGGAGACGAACAGGTCCACAAACCCGTCGCCATCGTAGTCTCCGAATGCGGCGCCGGTGGCGAACTGTGTGTCATTGAGGCCGGCCTGTTTGGTCACGTCGGTGAAGGTGCCGTCGCCGTTGTTGCGGTAGAGGACAAGTCCGCCGAGGCAGGTCACCAGCAAATCGGGCCAACCATCATTGTTGTAGTCCCCCACCACCGCTCCCATGGCGAAGCAGGGGTATCCGACGCCGGCTTTATCAGTTACGTCGGTGAAAGTTCCGTCGCCGTTGTTATGGTACAAAGCGCTGCGAGCCTTCTTGCCGGCGAGCGCCATATCTACAGTGGGTGCGTTCGTAAAGTAAATGTCGGGCAGGGCATCGCGATCATAGTCGATCAGCGCAACTCCTCCCGCCATGGACTCGACGATGTATTTCTTGTCGGAAGAGGACACGTGTTCAAATTGAATGCCTGTCGAATCGGTGACGTCCACTAGTTGCGGTAGTTGGCTCGGGGTCTGCTGGCTGAACAGTCCGGTTGATACGCCAAACAAGGCCGCCACCAAGGCCAAGCCGAGGTAGGCTGTGCGACACCATACGCGAGTCTGCAGCCGCAGGGTCCGGGTCATGATGGAGGATACGGAGGTGTGGCTGAGGCAGGCTTTGAGCCGGGGGGCACTGGACCTGGATTCTCTTTTTCCTTTAACTGGTGGAACTGGTCCATTTCTCGCTGAGCGCGATCGTGCTGATTCAACCGGGCAAAGAGCAGGCCCAGCTGGTAGTGGGTATCGGGAACATTGGGCGCAAGTTCAGCCGCACGGGTCAAGTGTAGCTGAGCTTTGGAGTAGTCGCGTTGCGATAAGTACAGTTGTCCCAACAAGGCCTGAGCGCGGCCGTGGCTGGGGTTAATGGCTACGGCTTTTTCCAAATAAGGAATGGCCGCCGCCGCATCGCCCTGTTCCTTGGAAATTGAGCCTAACTCGTACAGGGCGTCCACTTGATTAGGGTCGAGCTTAATACACTGCTCGAAGTCGGTTCGCGCAGAGGAAAAATCTCGCAAGTTGACTAGCGCCATACCCAATGCCAGGAAACCGAGAGGATCCGCAGGATTCAGTTTCAAGTATTTGTCGAGAGTCGCCTGAGATTGCTCCGCATCGCCATTCTGTAGTTGTGCCACGCCCAGCAAGTACAAAGCTTCGGTTTCGTTGGGCCGGAGCTTGATAAGTTGCTGTGCCGCTTCGACGGCATCCGCTGGGCGCCCGGCATGGAGGCTGGTGGCGGCGAACTTGCGCAGAACGTCCGGAGAATCTGGAGCGATGGCGCGGCATCTCGTCAGGAGTTCCAATGATTTGTCCCATTTCCCTTGAGCGGCCAGCAACCGGGCGAGGGCTTGCATGGCATCGACAGATTTCGGGTTCAGCTCTACTGCGCGCTGAAAGTTCTTTTGTGCGAGAGCAGGTTCACCCGTGCGTTCTCGAGCCCGGCCCATCGCCAAAAAAAACTCAGAACTAAGAGGCGGCTGTTTCTCGGCCGTTTGAAGAACCGCGAGAGCGTCTTTGACGAGATTGAAATCCAGAAGCACATCGGCGAACTCAACGGGAAGGGCGTGGTTTTTCGCCCCATGCGCCATCACTGTCGGGACGAGCCCTCGTGCCTTTTCGACCGACCCTAAGCCCAAATAGCAGCCTGCCAACAACGGGAGTGCCTTGTCCGGACGGCGTGAAGCGGGAATTCTCTGGAGCGCCTCCAAGGCGTGATCATAGTCATTTTTTTTCAAGTAAGCGGCTGCCAGGCTGGAATTCACCTCTGGGTCCTTGGGAGCGAATCGTGCCGCGTTCAGCAGAGTGGCGATCTGCTTGTCGGTCTCGGCTTGAGCCTGGAAGACGCGTGCGAGATTGATGTATGCCGCGAGAAACTCTGGAGCCAGGCTGGTCGCGCGACTAAGCAGGCTCTCCGACTCGGCAAAGCGTTTCTGCTGGAGCCTGACACTCCCCAGCAGGTTCAGGGCTGTCGCATTCTCGGGATGCTGCTTGAGAACCTCCCATAGGTCGCCCTCGGCCTCGTCGAGCTTTCCAGTCTGGATCAGGGCGGCAGCGCGTTCCAGTTTTTGCGAATCTTCGTCTTTTTTCGAATCCTGGTCCGCAGCCAGAGACGCGGTGAGAAACGCAAGTACGGTCAATAGAGCCACTGTCGAAACGGCAACGCTCCGCCACCAGGGTCGAACTCCAAGTGTCCAGAAATAGGGCCGGCGGGAAACGATCACGGGTGTTCGGTCCCCCGTTCTTTCTCCTTCAATACTTGATAGGCCTGAAGAACCCGTTGAGCGTCTTCTACCCGCCCATCGCGGCGGTAGGCCACGCTTAACTGAAAGTAACTGTAATCTTTCGTGGGGTCGAGATGGACTGCGGTTTCCAGTCTTTCAATCGCAGCTTTTACCTCACCTCGCTCGAGCAGAATCTTTCCCATCTGATACTGAGCGTCTGCGTAATCCGGTTTGTCGCGCACTACTTCGGAGAGCAGAGTGAAGGCCTGGTCTTTGTGTTGTTGCATAAGCAGCCCGTAAGCCAGGTGATATTTGGCCTTCGTGTCTCCAGGATGTGCTTCCAGTTCTGCGCGAAACTCCCCCACTGCATCGTCCACTTTGCCTTCGCGCAGGAGAATAAGTCCGCGTCCAAAATGCGCCCCTTCGATCTTAGGATCGAGTTCCAGGGCGCGGGAGAACTCGCTGGCGGCCGGAGTGTACTGATTCTGGTCGGCATCCGCCCGGCCTAACAGAACATGAATTTCGGCAACATTCGGATTCTTCTCCAGCATGCGGCGGAAAACACCCGAGGCGGTTGCAGAATCGCCGGTGTGGACCAGAGAAACTCCCAGTGCGTAAAGGACGCCGGGATCATCCGGCAGATCGGCAAGTACCGGCTGAAACACCTCGACTGTCTTGGCAAACTTATCCGTCATGAAATAACTGATCCCGAGCGCATTCCGCGATTTCGTATCGGCCGGCTGCGCCGCAACCTGGCGGGCCAAGGGAATGATCGCCTCCTCAAACCTCTGCGCTCGGAAGCCAGCCAAGCCCCAATTACGGTCAAGACCAGGTAGATCGGGATTCCATTGCGAGGCTTTTCGAAAGTAATCCGTTGCCGGAGCGTATTGCTCGCGCCGGGCTTGAATTACACCCAGGTTGTTGTAGGCGTTGGTCAGGATTTCGGTCAGGCCTGCACGGATTTCAGCTGCCTTCTTTTGCGCCGCCGCATCGAGTGGGGGACGGCTCTCAAGCAGGGCCGGGCGTTCGTGGCTGTTCTGAAGATCGGGCAACAGTTCGTGCTGGCCAGTCTGGTGAGCTTCCTGCTGATCCTTGTCGCTCTGGAACGCCTGCGCGCGCAAGTCCTGCGACCGCTTCAGTTCGGCCTCCGCTTCGTCCTGCTTCCCCATCTTAATCAGTATCTGGCCGATCATGGTGTGGGCCTTCGACACCTGATAATGATTGTGAGAAGGGTCGGTCGTTAGAGCAATCGATTTCCTCAGAGTCGCGATCGCGAGATCGGGGTGGTTGGTTTCAGAGTACTCTTGGCCGAGATAAAGAAGAGGGTCGGGATTCTCGGGCTGCAACTGCACTGCTTTCTTCAAATAATCTTCCGCTGCGGGAAAATCGCGATCCTCAAGATGAATTACTCCCAGAAAAAAAGTGCTGAAGAACTCTTTCGGATTAATCGCCAACTCCTGCTCGAAAAGCGGGCGGGCCGTCGGAAAGCGCTCCTTTTCTCCTTGCGCAAGATAGGCTAAGGCGAGATAGTAATGAACTCTGGGGTAGTGCGAGTCTAACTCGATGGCCTTCTTGAACTCACGAATCGCATCGTCCAGGTATCCCGTCTCGCGATACGCCCGGCCGAGGAGGACATGAAGTTCCGGAGTCGAGCCCATGTCGTTTAGTAGCTCGTCAAACAAAAGCTTGGTCTCCGCCAGTTTGTGATCGCTGAGGTAGGCGAGAGCCAGCGAGTATGCTGTCTCGAAATCTCCCCGGATGCCCAGAGCGCTGTGCAGGTGCTCTTCAGCGGCCGCGAAACTGCCCTGCGCAAACTCGACATTCCCCAGCAGCTGCAAAGCTCGAACATTGTGCGGATCGGCTTTGACCACTTCCGAGGCTTGAGTGCTCGCCTTGTCCAGATGTCCCGCGCGAAAATAAACCAGGGCAAGGTCAACGCGCGAGTCCTGGTAGGCCGGATCGGCTGCCACTGCGTCTTCCAGTAAGTGGGCGGCCTCCTCGGAATCGTTTTTTTCGACAGACAGCAGGTTTCCCATTCGCTGCAACGCAAGAGCCAGCACCTGGTGATATTCCGCTTCCGCGCGAACGAGATCGCCGCTTAGCTGGAAGGTTTGTGCGGCGCTGTAGTGTTGGTCGAGCGGGTCCGTCGCCTGTTGCGCGGCAGAGGCACCGGGCATCAGGAGAGCGCTAAGAACTAGAAGAGCAGCCAGGCGGGACGGAAAACCCGGGAGAACGTCGTGGAAAAGCACTGGAAGATTCCCATTCAAAATAATGAGAGGCGAAGCTCGTTTGAGCCTCGCCTCTATTAGACGCTGGAGCCACTTGCCCGTCAAGACTCAGAATGTAAATCTGAGCGCGTACTGGATCTGACGCGCCGGACGAGTAAATGTGGCTTGTCCAAACGTGGAAGACGTTAGCGTGCTGCTAAGTCCACCAGGGCCGGGTACGACCTGAAAGGCATTATTGGGTATGGTTTGGCTGAGGGGATTTCCGTTGAGGAAGCAGGTATCACCCTTGGCACCAAATGTCGCATTGGATGTCGTTACGGTGACCGGGTTGCCAGCGTTGTCTGCAAAGCAAAGCTGTGCCGGGCCCAGGCTGCCGTTTACACCCTCGAATTGGGTTTTGTTGAACGCGTTGAACAACTCAAGGCGGAACTGCACATTCACCCGCTCTGAGAGTTTGAAATCCTTGTGAATCGCGAGGTCCCAGTTGTTTTCACCAGGCCCATAGCAATCCCCAAGGGAAGCGTTGCCGTCGGTTCCCAATGGTTCCCCGTAAAAGCTGAATGCATTCGGGTTTAGCCATTGCTGTTGCAGGCTTGAACCGCTCGCACGACAAGGTTGGCCGGCGACACGGTTTGGCCGGTCTGAATTGGTTCCAGTCCCCCACAGATCAAAGCCTGTGCTGGGTACGACGGGGACGCCAGTCTCAAATGTCACGATCGTATCGACTGCCCATCCGCCCACGGCAGTTCGCTCGAACGCATTCCCGCTTCGCCACGCAGGGAACGCATAGATTACAGAACCGGTAAAGATTTGGCGGCGGTCGAACCCAGTAGGCCCGTAGTCACGGCGCTGATTCTGGTTGTCGCTAAAGACATCGGTAGCTCCCTGGCCAATCAGCCCTTGGACGCCCTGGAGCGCCAGCGCCTTCGACCACGTGTATGCGAACTGGTAGATCGACCCTCTCGAGTCAATCTTTCCTTTCCACACTGCTTGCAGGGAGTGGTAATTGGAATAGCCCCCAAAGTCGGCGACGGGGAATTGTGCGAAGGCCGTTGTTGCTGCTCCGAAATAACTCGCGTAGGGACGGAATGGAATGGTGGCGTTGCCCGAATTACTATTTAGGTTGGCGATCGCGTAACCCTGCCGGCAAGTATCTCCGACAGGAACGGCTGCGTTCACGTTAGCGCCCGTGCAAACATTCTGGTTAGTTGACGTCGCAACAGGGTTACCTGGTGCCGGGGTTACTTGAGCAACGTCGGTATAGCTCTGCAAATGGAGACCGCGGTTTCCCACGTAGCTCACCTGCATGGTGTTGTTCCGGAAAAGTTCTCTCGACAACGTCAAATTCCATTGCCAGTTATTGGGAATATTGGATGTATTGGTTCGACCGAACGAAGGATGCCCAAATCCAGTGCCCCCGTTTCCAGCCGGGACTGTACCGTCCAAGTATCTGAAACTGCTGGCTTGGGCAACGTAGGGAGGATTTTGAGTTCCCTGGATGATGAAAGGATCAAGCTGATACCGCACGAAGAATTGGCCCGCCCCTGCTCGAAGAGACGTTCTTCCATCCCCGAACAGGTCCCAGGCGACTCCCACCCGCGGGGCAACATTGTGGTAGACATTGGGAGCAATGGATCGACTCGAAGCGGTTGTAAAGCCCCCCGTCAAACCGGCAGTGGCACAATTAAGCTTGCTGCCCGGTGCTTGGATAAGCCCGTTGCAGGAGTCCCCGCCTGGCAAAGTGGCGTCGAACACACTGGGATTGAAAAAAGCAAGCTCGTTGTCAGCAGCGTAGGGCTGCATCAGGAGGGACCAGCGGAAGCCGTAGTTGACGGTGACGCGAGGAGTGATTCTGAACGTGTCTCCGCCGTAAAACTCATAGTCCTGGTAGCGACCGGCAGCCTCGTGCAATCTGCTGGCCTCGCCGTAACCGTACAGCGTGCCCTTTAGGAGCATATCGGCGATTTGATTTCCTGTAGTCGAACCGTTGAAGCCGCCGCCCCACGGGCTCCCGGGGTTGGTGCAGTTATTCCCGCTGGTGCAAGTGACCGCTGGACCCCAAAATTGAGGCGATTCGTTGAAGTCGCCATTGTTTGCCTGATCCTTCACGTTGTGGGCAAGGAGAGCCCCAAACTTAAATTGATGCTTTCCCATCACCTTGCTGTAGTCGTCGGTCCAAGTGTACCTGTCCATCCGATTGGACCAGGGAGCGATGTTCCAAAGGGTACTGTAGCCGCCGGGTCCCCAGAAAACGGGGGGCGAGAGACTTGGTCCCGCAGTTTTGCCCGATAGTGGGTAATTTGGGGGTGCAGCTCCGTAAATCTGCTGGGCAAGGCCGGGGTTGGTTCCTCCATTGAAAATGTTAATTCTGTTCCCGGAATAGCTGAATTGGAAATCGTTAACCGCACTCGAAGAAATCGTGCGGGTGAGTCGAATGGCCGCAATCCTCGAAGGCTGCGCCCAGCTGGAATCCACTGCCGGGAACCCATCGTCGCCCCACTCTCCGTTTGGGAGGCTGGGGGTGGGCTGGCTCCAATGTGACTGGGTATACGTTACCATTAAAGTCGTGGATTTGTTGATTAGATAGTCGCCACGCGCAAAGGTTTGCCATAAGTTCTGGGGCGAGTTCAGGTTCTGCTTATAGTCGGGATTGGGGCAAGGGTTCGAAGCGGTGGGAGTAACGTTCGCTGCCGGATAGAGCTGGGTAACTAACTGGCCTCCGGGACTGAAGCCCTCCGGCGTCTGGCTGATGTTCTGAATGTCGCCGGCCGCCGTCCCGAACGATTTCCCAGTTGCAGGGTCCACCACGGGAAAGTCGATGACCCCGATCGCCGGGAAGTTTGGATTGAAATAACAATTCGTCAGGTGGCCACCGGTCGTCACGCCGCTGAAATCTCCCGAGAGTTCCGCAGGACTGGGGGTTTGTCCCGTATGGAGAAGCCCATCAATCTCCCGGTTAAATTCCTGGGAAAGGAAAAAGAAGAGCTTGTCCTTCTTGATCGGACCGCCGACCGTGAAACCAAAGTCATTCCGGCGCAATTCTCCTCTCGGTATGGCGGGCACGGTGTTGGTGTTGAACCAGTTGTTGGCATTCAAGGCGTCATTTCTTCCGAAATAATAGACCGAACCGTGCAAGTTATTGGTGCCACTCTTCGTGACTATGTTGACTTGCGCCCCTCCGGCTTGCCCGTACTCAGGGCCGAAGGAGTTGGTCACAATCTTCATTTCCGAGATTGCGTCCAGCGTGGGATACGCAAGAATCGTGCGCTGCGATCCATTATCGTTGTTCGGCGCACCGTCCACGGTAAACACGTTGCCAGTCCGTTGCCCCCCGCTGAAAACAATGTCCGAGCCGCCCAAAACTCCCTTGCTGCTCGTGTTAAACCCGTCCTGAGTCGACGCACCCGGGACCAGCAGCGTAAGTCCAATAAAGTTGAGCCCGTTCAAAGGCAATTCGCGAACCTGCGCGCCCTCTGTAATCTCGCCTAGGGTCGCAGTTGTCGTTTCCACGGCGATGGGGTTGGCTTCGACTGTCAGGGACTCAGACACGCTGCCCACCGCAAGCTTTGCATTGATAACGACGGTTGAGCCAACGTGCAATTCGACGTCCTGCTGGGTTAGGGCCTTGAAGCCTTCCTTCGTCGCCTTGACGTGGTAGTGGCCGGGGAGAAGTTCGGTGAAGGCATAGCTCCCATCTGCACCACTGGTTACTGTGCGCGAATAATCGGTGCTGTCGCTGACAACGGTGACCGTCGCACCGGCTAAAACGGCGCCTGCGGAATCCGAGACGATGCCTTGAATAATGCCATTCGTTTGTTGCGCGACCATCGCCGGCGCAAGAATCAGCACTAGACACACCAATAGCACCAAGAGCGCTGTCCTTCTCATTGGGTCTCCTCGGAAATGTTCATCGGGATTTTGGATTGGCCGCCGCTAACACTTTTGTACTACGCGGGACATTTAGCCCCAAAGAAGTGTGCGTTGTCAAGCGAAAAATATCGGTATTCTAGAATATCTTTGCAAAACAAACCGGTATTCTAGGGTATTCTCAGCAGGGCCCCGAGGTTCAGGGATGTCAAAGCCATGTGGCGATAGGGTAAAATGCTGACAATTTAAACGCGTTGGCACCCGTGCCCGTGGAAAGCGGCATTCTTGGAGGAGCGATGCAGGAATGACAACCCCGAAAAAACGTGGTGATAAGAAAAATCGCCATGTGACCCTGGACATGGTAGCCCAGCGTGTGGGCCTTACGAAGGGAACCTGTTCGGCGGTTCTGAATAAGAGCGCTGCCTCCCGCTCCGTTCCGCTCCCCACCCAGGAGCGAATTCTCACTGCCGCTCGTGAGTTGAACTACCGCCCGAGTTTCTACGCCCGCAATCTAGGCGTCAAGCGCACCTATATGATCGGCGTGGTTACCCAGGAAATTGGCGACTTTTACAGCTCGCCCATCATCAGCGGCATTGAACGGTACCTCAGGCAGAAGGATTTCTTTTTTCTCACCGTCGCTCACCGTCACGACCCTACGCTCCTGGACACCTATTCGCATCTTCTGCTGGATCGCGGCGTCGAAGGTTTTATTACGGTGGACACTTTTATTGATCGTCCCCTGCCGCTGCCAGCCATTGCAATTCCCGGGCACCACCGCGTGGAAGGTGTTACGAATATTGTGTTGGATCATCGCCGAGGAGCATGGCTGGCGCTGAACCACCTGATCGGACTGGGCCATAAGGAAATCGCCTTCATGAAGGGATCGGCCGTGAGTCCTGACTCTGAAGACCGCTGGAAGGGCATTCGCGAAGTTGCCGAAGAACTCGGTATACGCATGCGGGCGGATCTCGTCCTTCAACTGGAAGGCGACGACTCCACCCCCCAGCTCGGTTATCCCTTCGCGAAAGAGCTGCTTGCCCGCAAACGGCCGTTCACGGCGTTGTTTGCTTACAACGACATTTCAGCGATTGGCTCCATCCGCGCATTCCAGGACGCCGGTTTGCGAGTTCCCGAAGACATTTCTGTGGTGGGATTCGACGACATAAGAATTGCCGTGCACAACAATCCAAGTCTTACGACGGTTCGCCAGCCGCTTCAGAAAATGGGAGAAATTGCGGCCCGGACTTTGTTGAATCGCATCGAAGAGCACGAAGACTGGGTGCCGGAAATCGCCATCGAGCCTGAGTTGGTCGTGCGCAATTCAACGGCGAAGGCCCCGACCCTGGGCTCGGTCATGCGTAGAATAGAGCGACCTCCGGAAGAGTCTTGGGATGCGGCGCCGAAGCAAACCGGTGCGCGATAGTGACTCGGACGGGAGAACCCGCAGTGCGCATGGCTCAGCCCGATGCGGGATGGCAAACCCGATGCGTTGCTCAGTAATCAGGAAATTCCTTCTGCATGTCACTGCCTCTTGCCTCCTTTTTATACCGGCGTTGCTGTGCGCCCAAATGGCTACGGAGGACCGGCTTCTCTACCGCGGCTGGTGGCCGAGGCACAGCTCTCCATCTGGGACTGAGTACGTGGGACCGGCGGAGTGCGCTAAATGCCACTCGGGAAGAGCGGCGTCGCAAAAAAATACTCCCATGGCGCGCACGGCCCTCCCTGTGGCCGACTCGGATATTTTGTCCACCCACGATCGGTTAACTTTTCAGGCCGGCAAAATCAACTACCAGATCGCGACCGCTGGAGGCAAGAGCGTTTACACGGTCACAGACGGCGCGAAGAGCATGTCAGCGCCACTGACGTGGCTGTTTGGAGATGGTCACATCGGCCAATCGTATCTCTTCGAGCGGGACGGAAATTTCTACGAAAGCCGCGCTTCGTACTTCGGCACTGTTCAAGGTCTCGACTTCACTCCGGGCCGCAAACTGACCGACCCCCAGAGTCTTGAACAAGCGATGGCGCGGCCGGTAGTGGGCGATGAGGTTGTTCGTTGCTTCGCTTGCCACGCCACAGGTTCGACGATTGGCGACAAACTCGATCGCAGTCGAGTCATACCAGGAATTTCCTGCGAAGCCTGCCACGGACCTGGCCTCAAGCACTCTCTAGCTCAACGAATGGCTTCCGCGGAGGGGCAGGTTTTAGAAAACGATCAGAAGACCGATTTGATCTTCGATCCCGCCAAGCTCAGCCCCGCTGATGCTGTTGACTTCTGCGGTTCCTGTCATGGCACTTGGTGGGATGTAAAGCTGGCTCCGCCGGTCGGAATCGCCAACGTTCGTTCGCAACCGTATCGCCTGGAAAAGAGCCGATGCTGGGGAAAGAACGGCGACGCCCGCCTCACATGTGTCGCCTGCCACGATCCCCACCAGCAACTCGTTCGCGATACGGCATCCTATGACAAGAACTGTTTGAGCTGCCATCTTGCGGCGAGTTCTACGAAGCCCAGCCCTGACCATCCAGGTCCTGCCTGCAAGGTAAGCGCGAAAGATTGTGCTTCATGCCACATGCCGAAATATGAACTCGGAGACTTTCACTACAAATTTGCCGATCACAATATTCGCGTTGTGAAACCGGATGCGCCCTATCCCGAGTAGTGGTACATGGCTCGAAATGTTTCAATTGAACTGAAACCAGTTCACATTGCCCAGGCCTGTGGTGCCGCTGGCCGGAGCTTTGAACACCACATACAAGTCATGAACGCCAATTGCTCCTGAAGCGCTTGCTGATGGAGTTGTTTGCCACGTTTGCCAACCGGCGGTAGCAGGCACAGCGACGGAAGCAACAAGCGCTCCCTGTGCGCTATCGAGATGGAACTCGAGAGTTCCGCCACAGTTTCCACCACCATTTTGTCCACTGACCTGAAGACAGGCGAGACGGGCGCTCACGGTGGAGACTCCCGCGCCGAAGTCCACGTTTTTGTACACGGCATAATCTCCGTCGTTGGAGAACCCAACGTCATAGCCGCCGTTGTTATCTGAAGTCTGCTCTGTCTGAAGTCCCCAGGTTCCGGAGTTGCCCGGTGTGTTGTTGCCGGCAGTGCTGTTGAAGCTGGAAGCCCAAATTTGTGACTTCGCGCTGACCGTGTATGCCGGAGTTCCGCTTTGCGTCCCGCTCCAGGTGAAGGTTGCTCCGGCCAGACTGGGAAGGGTGTAAGTAAACAATTGCGTTCCCCATTGCACCTCAAAAGTCTGGCCCTGAGTTGAATCATTGAAGGCGACCAACACCCTGGAATTATCCGGCGCGGGGTTGACGAATGCCGCTGTCACGATGCCCAAGGCATTACTGGAATAAACGCGAGTGGCGCCCGGCAGCGCATATTTGCTGAAGTGGCCCATGGTATAAAACTCGGAGCTATAAGTGACGTTGCCCGAACTACTGTTCACAGTCACGATCGGCGTACAAGTCCCGCAGCCGCCTGTATGAGGGCCTTGATTCTCATCCAGCGCGAGGCTCCACTTCACATAAGCCCTGGCCGAGTTCCTCATGCACTGAGTTATTTCCTCGAAGTCCAATCTGGTCTGATCGGAATTCGATACGAAGCCGGAGTGTTCCGTTTCGTAGGCGCCAACACTTGGAAACATATTCTGAATCGTGGTCATCGCGCCCGGCGTTCCGCCGTATCCGTGCCAGGCGACTCCGGCGATCTGGCTCAAATTCTGACTCAGCAGAACATTCGCGGGATAATCCGGCCGGTCCCAGTTGTGGTCGTAAACCAGCGCCTTGGTATTCAGATTCGCGGCGGAAAGTGCGGGCAATACATAGCCAAACAAAGCCGTGGCCTGATCGGTTTGCGATCCTGGGCAGTCGGCCGAAGAAGAATCCGCGCGCATGCACATGCCGGGATAGCTGGTGGGAACAAACAGCGGCTCGTTCTGTAACGAAATGTAGTCAATATTGATTCCCGCCTGCGAATATGCCTGAACGTATTTGACGAAATAATTCGCGAACGGTGTGTACATGCTGGACAGGAGAGAGCCGCCGATCATGGAGCCCGAATCTTTCATCCAGCCCGGAGGACTCCATGGGTTTGCCATGATCTTGAGTTGCGGGTTGAGCGTCTTCGCTTGGAGGATCAGCGGAATAATATCCGCCTGATCGTGCGCAACCGAAAAATTCAAGAGCTTGGGATCGGCTGCTCCGTCGTCGAACGAATACACAGTCCGCGCAATATCGGAGGCGCCCATCGGATTGCGAATGAAGCTGAGGCCGATACCGTTGCCCTGGCGAGTGAACAAGTCCTTCATGGTCTGGGTAAGTTGGGCCGGCTGGGCTACCTCTTTCAGCAGATACATCGCGGAGTCGGTGGTAGCGGCTCCAAACCCTTCGATCGGCTGATAACCTTCGGTTTCATCCACGTACACCAAATTGCTGCCACCATTTGCGGTGGAGAAGCTGACGGGCTGCTGAGCCGCCAATTGTCTGGTCGAGTCGCTAGTGGTCAGAACCACCGATACGGTTGGTCCCGTTCCCGGTGAAGTCAACGTGTACGTGGCGGTTGCCACTGCGCTGGTTGTAAAGGCAGTGCCGGCGGCGATTGCCTTGAGTGTGGTTGTCGAGGAAATCGTGATCGGAGTCGAGTACACCGTTGACGAAATGGTTGGCGTTGTTCCATCAGTGGTGTAGTAGATCGCCGCTCCGGACGAGCTATCTGTAAGAGTGATGGTTTGTCCCGCCTGGGTCTGACTGTAGGAGCCAGGCACCGGCCAGAACGCGGGTGTCGCCGCAGTCGGCGGTGGTGGGGGAGGTGGCGGAGGAGCCGTAGTCGACCCTCCTCCGCCGCAACTGGCGGTCGCAAGAGCCAGCGCGGAGACTAAGAAGTAATATCGTAGCTTTAAGCAAGAAGTAACCCAATTATGTCGGTGCATTTCATCCCCGTATCTCTTGCGGCGCGTAGTCCTCGCTGGATGATCGTGCGTTCCATTACGCGGACAACGCGAACGCCTGACACGATAACACAGAAATAGACATAGAATACCGGTCTTCTCAGCGATGGTGCGCGCGCTGGAAAACTAGCTCCAGGGCAGTTCACTATCGTGACAGATGCGCAGGGCGGCCACAGCTTTACGCGCCTACTGGCCACTATGCTAAGCGCTAAATTGCGGACTTCTCTGCTTGGACGGCACTCAAAGATTCACTGCGTTGCCGAACTCTTCCTTGACTCGGCTCATCAGGTGTGCTAACCATTCAGAAAATCGGTATTCTGGCAGAGAAAACCGAGTTCACATAAAACTCGTATTGCGCGAGGGGAGAACGCCAATGAGTATGTGTTGGAATGTGCATCTGGTCCGCCGATCGGGATGCATTCTCGCAATTTTGGTTCTGTTCCTCGCAGGCGCCGGACGTGCCCATGCTCAAGGGGCCGACTGTACGGGCGTTTCCCCCAGCACGACCGGCTCCGTAACATGGACTCCGCAATGGTGCGAGGAATTTAACGCCACTACAGCGGGTTCGCCCGACACCACGGTGTGGAGCTTCGATCTCGGGAATGGCGGCTTCGGTAACAACGAAGTCGAGACCTACTGCGGACCTCCCGGATACGCGGGGAACCCGAGCAACTGTCCGACTACTTTCTCGGCGAGCACTTCGAACGCATATGTTGACGGCAGTGGGCACCTTGTCATTCAAGCCATAAACACGCCGAACACGGCGAACTCGATTCCGCCTTCCCTAAATCCCAGGATGCGCATCTGGATGCCGATAGCAATGGTGGGATTTTTAGTGTCTATACTCGTGGGCCCTGTTGCGCGCCGACGAAGCCGGAACCTCCTTTGTGTCTGCGCTCTGGTTGCTGGACTGACTCTTATGGGCGCCGCGACCTGGAGCTGCGGCGGCAGCAGCGGCGGCACTCCGATAGTCCCGCCGCCCAATAATGGAAGCACTTGGTTTTCGGCCCGCATGAAGACGCAGGGCTTGCAGAATTTTCAGTATGGCCGGATCGAGGCAAACATCCAGCTACCGGACACCACCAATCAGGGTCTTTGGCCCGCGTTCTGGTCCCTCGGCAGCGACATCAACACCACTCCCTGGCCAGCATGCGGCGAAACGGATTTCATGGAGGTTTGGTCAACTCAGGTTAATGGCGGACCTGGTCCTGCAGGCAACAGGACAACCATCCACACGAGTGCGACTGACGGCGCGGGCGTGCAGCCGAATGGATCCTTTACATTCCCCTCGGGCCAAGCCAACGATACGTCGTTCCATACGTATGGCATGATTTGGTCTGCCAACATGCAGCAGTTCTATATCGATAATCCACTCCAGCCGTACTACATTGCGACACCCAGCAACCTTTCTTCTGGAGATACATGGCCTTTTAATGCTCAGATTTTCCTCCTCGCGAATGTCGCGGTAGGAGGGACACTGGGCGGGACACCCAACTCGTCAACCACCAACCCGGCAAAGATGATGTTGGACTATGTTCGGCAATATCAGCCAGCCGCGGCTGTGCCCCCTCCGGCTTTGGGCACTCCGACTCCGTCATCGATCAGCGTGACCGCCGGAGCGACGACCGGCAACACGAGTGCGCTTACGCCGAGTCTCTCAGCTGGGACAGGCTACGACTATTTCTCTTGCGGAACCAATGCACCGAACGCGGGCTGCACGATCACAACGACTGACCCTCTGAACAAGTATGTCGTTAATTCCAGCGCCAGTCCCGCGGAGCGCGTCACGGTGGCGGTAACGACCACCGGCACGACTCCGGGCAGCTACACCGTGACCGTTTACGCGTTTACCGAAAGCAACGTCAGCAATGGGGCCAACAGCAATGCCGACGCACATGTCGATATTCCACTGACGGTAAACTGACCGCTCGTACGTTCGCAATGGCATAAGACAGCCGTGATAGGATTCACTCCGAATGCGCCGGGAAGTATTCACAACGTGCTTGGTCGCCTGCGGAGTCCTTGTTGGCGCGTTCCCTGCCCGTGCGCAAGACAAACCTCCCGCGTATCGTGGCCCCGTATTTGAAGATGTCGCCCGGCGCAGCGGCCTGACCGTGCCGCATCAGTCCTCTCCAGACAAGCGTTACGTTATTGAATCCATGAGCGGTGGGGTCGGCCTGCTTGATTGCGACAACGACGGCAAGCTGGACATTCTCACCGTGAACGGATCCACCGTCGAGGGCTATAGCGAGGGTGGCGATCCCATGGTCACGCTATATCACCAGGAACCGGACGGCACTTTCAAAGACATCACGAAAGAAGCTGGCTTAACCCGGCGGGGATGGGGCATGGGCGTGGCCGTGGCCGATTTCGACAACGACGGGTGGCTCGACATTTACGTCACGGGATACGGCGGCAACGTTCTGTATCGCAATCTCGGCAACTGCAAGTTTGAAGATGTCACGGAAAAAGCGGGCGTCCGCGGCGGCGGATTTAGCACCGGCGCGGCCTGGGCTGATTACGACCGCGATGGCCACGTGGATCTATTTGTCGCCCGTTATGTACACGTCGATGTCAACAATTTGCCGGAGTTCGGCAAGGGGAAATTTTGCCGCTACAAAGGCCTGCTGGTTCAGTGCGGGCCCTGGGGCCTCCAGGGTGAGAGTGATCTCCTCTACCACAACCGTGGCGATGGCACGTTCGAAGAAGTCTCTGAGCGCGCGGGCGTTCATGATGCACAAGGACGCTTCGGACTCGGCGTTGTGTGGGGTGATTACGACAACGACGGCTGGCCGGATCTATTCGTGGCCAACGATGCAGGCGCGAACTATCTCTACCACAACAATCATAACGGCACCTTTACGGACGTGGCTCTGCTGGCCGGAGTGGCGTTAAGCGGCGAAGGGCTCGAGCAGGGCAACATGGGAGTGGATTTTGGCGACTACAACCACGATGGATGGCTCGATATCATCGACACGACATTCGCCGATCAACCCAAAACGCTTTATCGCAACCTCGGCCACGAGGGTTTTGAGGACACAAGCCGGACGGCTCATATCGCACAGGCGAGCATTCCCGACGTCGCGTGGGGCACTGGCTTTGTGGACTTCGATAACGACGGCTGGCCGGATATCCTCATCGCCAACGGCCATGTCTATCCGCAGGTGGACACAGTAAAGGAGGGGGTGCGCTATCGAGAACCACTCTTTCTACACCTCAATAAGCACGACGGGACATTCGAAGACGCTTCCGCCGCCGCCGGACTTGCGGATTTGCCACTGTCTTCGCGTCGCGGTGTGGCGTTTGGTGACATTTGGAATGACGGCGCAATCGATGCCTTGATTTTGAATGTCGGGGAACCCCCGACTCTCCTGCGCAATCATCTGGCCAACGGAAACCACTGGGTTGAATTCAAGCTGCAAGGCACGAAGAGCAATCGCGCGGCGATCGGTGCGCGTCTTACGCTGCACGCGGGGAAATTCGTGCAATTCAACGAAGTTCGCGGGGGCGCAAGCTATCTTTCACAAAACGACCTGCGCTTGCACTTTGGCTTGGGAAGCGACGCCAGAATCGATAGCGTAGAAATCTCATGGCCCAGCGGGACCGTAGAGCATCTTGGCAGTCTTGACGCAGATCAGATTTACACGGTTGAGGAAGGAATGGGGATTCGCCCACGGAAGAATCCCTCGACTCCATGAATCGCCGCTTCCAGTTATTTTCTTTTGGCTGCCCAAACGCTATTCGGCGGGGGATCTTCTGCGGACTCTGTGTTGTTGGACTCGCGGTGGCGGGTCTATTTTGCTCGGCCTTGCGTACAGCGGAAGCACGCCAGTCCGGACAAGCATCATCTCCTCCTCCAACCGCGCCGGAGCAGTACTTGAATGCGCGGCCCGGCGTGGAATATCTCGGCGATGAAGCTTGCCGGAAATGCCACTCCTCAATCTATGCACAGTTCAAGCAAACCGGAATGGGCAGGTCAATTTCGCTTCCTTCGGCTGAAGATCTGCGCGAACTGGCGAAGCCAGTCAGAATATTCGACAAGAAACGGAATCGGACCTATGCGGTCTACGCGCGCGATGGAAAAATCATCCACGAGGAATCCGAGAGCGACGCAAAAGGACGAGTCGTCTTTTCTGAAGCCCACGACATTGCTTATACCGTGGGCGCCGGGGATGTGGGAAAGAGTTACCTGGTAGCCAAAGGAGATGAGCTCTTCGTCTCGCCGATTTCGTACTACGCGCGCATTCGAGATTGGGATTTATCACCCGGCTATAGCGAAGGGGCATTCCGAGGCTTCACCCGCCGCGTGGTTGACTTGTGTGTGGATTGTCACTCGGGCCTGCCTCAACTGGTTGCAGGCAGTCATAACCGTTTTCAGCAGCCGCCCTTCCGCTTCTTGACGGTGGGGTGCGAGCGCTGTCATGGGCCGGGCGCCGTTCACGTTGCGCAACGATCCCAGGATGCCATGTTCGGAGGACCCTTCGTGGAATCCAACGATCTTTCCATCGTAAATCCTCGAAAGCTGCGGTCTGATGTTCGAGACGATGTCTGCGCGCAGTGCCACCTGGCCGGAGATGCTCGCGTCCTTCAGCCGGGCAAAAATTATCTCGACTTCCGTCCGGGAACCCCGCTCGGCGATGTGGTGGCTGTACTTTCAGTTCCCCAGACGATCAAAGGGAATCATTTCGTGGCGCTTGATCAGTTTGAGCAACTGAAGATGAGCCGCTGCTGGACGGCCAGCGATGGACGGTTGGGCTGTATCTCATGCCACGATCCTCACGTTCAACTCCACGGCGACGAGGCGGCGGATTTCTTCCGCAAGCGATGTCTGAGCTGTCACTCCACTGATGCCTGTCGCGCTCCGCAGCCGCAGCGGCAGGCTACCTCGCCCGCGGACAACTGTATTCTGTGCCACATGCCGAAAGAACCGACCGAAAACATTGGCCACTCGTCGATAACCGACCATCGCATTCTACGGGCTCAGTCTGAAATCCCCGCGGCGCTCCAGGGTAATGCGTCACCGGTTCCCGCGGAGTTGATCTACGACACAAAAACTTCAGCCCCAGGGGAAACACAAACTAATTTGCGAAGCCTTGCGCTGGCGTATTCCCAGGTCGCGGTACACTTCCCTGAACTCGGCGGCAAAGGCCTTGTGTTGCTGGAGCAGGCGGCTGCCGCACTGCCAGCCGATGCTGAGGTCCAAGCCGCTTACGGTTCCGTTCTGCTGGTCGCGCGTCCAAGGGAGGAGCAGCGCGCAGCCCAGGCCCTGCAAAAGGCCATTGATGCCGGCTCAAAATCCGCCGAAGTACGGACGCAACTCGCTCGTTTGCGGATGCAACAGGGCCAAGTCACTGCTGCCATGGAGTTGTACAAACAGTCGATCGAAATCGATCCGTACTTCACGCCGGCGTACCTGGATCTCGCAGGAATTTATTCGAAATTGAAAGATCGGAAGAACGGTTTAGAAATACTCGACGGCATTTTGAAAGTAGATCCTGGCAACGACGCCGCGCGCCAGGAGCGGCTCAAAGTTGAAGCTCTGCCTGACTAGGATAAATTGGAGGCAAGATGCGCAGAATCGAGATGCGTCGGCGTTGGCGCCTTGCGTTTTCTCTTTTGCTGACCTTTTCAGCCGGTTGTGGAGGGGGAAGCATGAGTTCCTCCAATCCGCCCCGCGGTTCCCTGACGCTTTCTCTTGGGAGTAACGCGGCGCAAGTATTTCAGGGGCAGGCCTCCTCCGTGACCGTCAACGCTAGTCTGGTCAGGAGCGGTACCACAGGCAGTGTCGCGCTGAACGTCACCGGGCTGCCTTCGGGCGCGACCGACCAAATCCAGTCGCCGGGAAGCGGCAATAGTGGCAGCATTACCTTCAATGCGGGAACTGCGGCGGCGGGGTCTTATCCGGTCACGGTGACCGCGAGCGATGGAACCCTTTCGAACGCGGCGAAACTTACTTTGACAATTGGGACTTCAGTGCAAATCATGTCCGCCACCAACGGCACGTTCAGCGTTGCGATGTCCACATCGTTCCAGCCGGCCGAGTGGGACAACCAATTCTTTACCGTCAATCCAACGGCGACCACTACTTTGGGCAACTTGCTTCCGCAGCACATCCGTCTGCAAGGCATCTCACAAGGCGTCCCTCAGGCCAGCGCCAACACATGGGACTTTTCCACCCTGGACGCGATCACGCAGCCGGTATTCGGCGTGGGCGATCACAGTCCGGAATTCCAGATCGCGGTCGCACCATCATTTATGTACGACTCACAGCACAACTTTCTCGATCCCACCTACAGAGAGTTTGCTACCTACGCGCAGAATCTGGTGCGCTACTACGATACCGGCGGGTTTACTTCCGGCGATGGAGTATTCCACGTGTCACAAGCTTATCCATCCGATGAGATTACGTGGTTTGGAATTTACAACGAGCCCAACTTCAACAATCTCGACTCTACGCAATACACCAATCTCTACAATGCCGTTGTGCCTTTGCTGCAGGCGGTGGACCCGAACCTGAAATTCGCGGCAGTGGAATTGGGCGATTATTCCGGTCTGGCTCAAAACTATCTGCCCGCCTTCGTAAGCGGAGTAACTGCCCACGTGGATGTTCTCGCCACACACTTTTATTCCAGCTGCAATCAATCCGACTCGGACGAAATGGTTTTTTCCACCGTCCCCGGATTTGCCACCGAAGTGCAGAGCATCCAGGCGCAACTTCAAACTAACCCGAACCTTGCTTCTGTTCCGGTGTGGGTTACCGAGAACAATGTGAACGCCGATTTTGACAAAGGAGCAGGCATTAGCGCCTGCAACGGTAATACATTTGTCCTCGACCAGCGCGGATCGAGCGCCTTCTTTGCGGCCTGGCGTCCCTACGTTTTTTCGCAGTTGGGCAAGGTCGGCGTCCAGGCCCTGTATCACTGGGATTTTGACGCTGATGCCCAGTTCGGTGAGGTCGATTACAACACTGACGGTCTTCAACTCAGCTATTGGGTCGACTACTGGCTGCCACGCATGTTCCCCTCTACGCCAGGAGCGAACATTCTGCAATCCACCAACAGCGATGCGGGAGAAATCGAATTGCTTTCCGTGCAGAATCCCGACGGCAGCGTTGTGATCATGCTTGCAAACCACGCTATCAACGCGCCCACCGATAACAACGGCCCTGGAGCGCCGCGAACCATTGCTGTCGATGTCTCCGCCTTGGGCGCTTTCCAGTCGGGCAGCTTGCTGACGATTGATGCCAATACCAACGCGACGTCAGGTCCAACGGCGACCTCCGTCACGCCGAGTCCACAGATGACGGTAGTTCTCAACGGCTATGGCGTGGCGTTCCTGACCCTGAAATAGTAACCCGTTTCATTTCAGGTACTTGTAGCTTAATCGTTACAGCGGAGGCTCCAATCATTCAACGCATCGCACGTAGGACGTAGATTCCTTGCTTCCAGCCGTGCCCTTGCTCCTACGTCTACACGCTTCGCTGGTTATTCCCACTGCTCCTGCCCTTCGCGAATCGTTATATAGCGGTCGATGGGAAGCTGGGTGAACCGCTGTTTTAGGCCGCTGGGTTGGGGCCAATTGATTTCGAGCCAATCAATTTTCGCGCGCTGGCCGATGCCCAACACTAAACGAGGATCATGCGACGAGAGATAGCTTCCTCCGCCAACCTTCATGCGACTTCGCTTTAGATCGGCCGCCTGGTAGGTAATCCGCGCCCCCACCGCGTCGATGTTCGCCTTCTTACCGATCAGTTTCAAGCCGAGCCAGTGATTTCGAGTTCCGGCACTATTCCGCAGCAGTAGCGGCGCTTCATTGTTGCAGGAAATCAGAACATCCACCGCTCCGTCGTTATTGAAGTCTCCGACAGCCAAACCGCGCGCTGACAACGGGCGTGAGAACAGAGGGCCACTCTCCGCGGTCACATTCTTCAACCGGTTCTCGGAGTTATGAAAGAGCAGCAGTGGCTCGCGGTACTTCACGTTGTCATAGATCTTTTCGATCAAATCGTCGGGATGTCCATTTGCAATCATCAGGTCAAGATTCCCGTCGTTGTCGTAGTCGAAGAATTTCAGTCCCCACCCGCTCATCAGCTTTGAGGCACTGGCGATACCCGCGGGCGCCGCGATGTCGTCGAAGGTTTCGTCGTGCCGGTTCTGATAGAGGCCGAACAATTCATGGTTCAGGTTGGTCACAAACAGGTCCATCCAGCCATCCTGATCCAGGTCGGCGGAATCGACTCCCATCCCCGACCTCGCCTTTCCTCCCTCCCCGAAAGCGACGCCGGCTGTGAATCCAACTTCCTCAAAGTGCTTGCCGCCTCGATTCATGAACAGGAAATTCGCCACTGTGTCATTGGCGACGAACAGGTCCATCCATCCGTCATTGTTAACGTCGGTCGCCACCACGCCCCAGGATTTACCCGGATCGTCGGCGATCCCCATCTTCTGACTGACATCGGTAAATGTGCCGTTGCCGTTGTTATGAAAGAGCCAGCTCGCCATCGGCGTATAAACTCGCGGATAGCAGTACTCATTCAACCCCTTCAGCGCAGGGAGGTTCGGGGCGCCGCAGCTGTGGTGCTTCGACTTGTCGAAATCCACGAAGCGCGCCACGAACAGATCCAAGAGCCCATCGTTGTCATAATCGAACCACACAGCACTGGAGGCCCATCCCGGAGCGGCCACGCCGGCCTGCTCCGTTACGTCTGTGAACGTGCCATCGCCATTGTTCCGGTAGAGAATGCTGCGCCCGTATTGCGTCACATAAAGATCAGGAAAGCCATCGGCGTTGTAGTCGCCAACAGCCGCGCCCATGCCGTAGCCGCCTCCCAATACCCCAGCTTTCTCCGTTACGTCGGTAAAAGTGCCATCGCGGTTGTTCCGATAGAGCGCGTTGCGCAGCGGCTGAGCGGGAGTAAAGATGTCGCACTTGCCGCTGTTCACGAGGTAAATGTCCATCCAGCCATCGTTGTCGTAGTCGAGAAAGGCACATCCCGGGCCGGTGGACTCTGGTAGATATTTCTGAGGCGAAAGTCCGGCAGTGTGCGTCCACTGAATTCCGCTAGCGGAGGGGCCGACCTCGACGAACGGATACACCACAGAATCGGCGGCGACTCCCAACCGTGAAACCAACGGCAGCGCCAAGCTTCCTCCGAGAAGGCGGAGGAACCCCCTCCGCGGCAGGGGGCCGCTCAGACCGATCGCTGTATTTTTTGCAGGCATTTTCTTATAAAGGCCGTTGCGGTCTTCGATATCTGAATCGCTTCTCAACGAGCTGGCTCGGTAGCAACCGCCCTGCTACCCTCGCCCGTCGCGACAGTCAGCGGGCGCGCAGCAGTACTCGTGGCCGGCAGTGGCGGAGTAAATCTCTGCATTCCTAATTTCTCTTTGCCTTCTTCAATCAGATAAAACCTGTCGGCTTCAACGTTCTCGAACACCTGCCGCAATCCACTTGGCCACTTTACTTCCATACTGTCGACGCGTGCTGCCTTCCCCAGTCCAAAGTTGGCCCGCAGATCGCTCTGCGAAAGATAGCTGCCACCACCTGCAATCTCTCTGATCTGCGAAATCCCTCCCGCGGTTATTCGAATTCGGGCTCCCATCGCGTCGCGATTGCTCTTCGAACCTACAAGCTTGAAATTCACAAAGTGATTGCCGTTCCCGCCGCTGTTGTGCAGGACAAGTGGAGGATCACCGTTGTTACCCACAACCAGATCCATGAATCCATCATTATCGAAGTCCGCGAAAGCCACGCCACGGCCTACGTATGGGGTCTGAAAGCCGCTCCCAGCCTGCCTTGTAGTCTCGACGAACTTACCATTGCCTTCGTTGTGAAACAGGGAGTTGATCTGTTTGTAGTGAGCGAATTGCGCGGACTGTTCAACCTCCGGATAGACGTGCCCATTGGCGATAAACAAATCTAGCCAGCCGTCATTATCGTAGTCGAAAAATCCTCCCCCAAAGCTGAGGACATCGTGCGTAGGCACGGTGATCCCCGCCTGATCGCTGACCTCCTCGAAGCCGCCCTTGTGATCGTTGTGCCAGATGTGGTCCGAAGATTTCTGAAAGTCGGAAATGTAAAGGTCGAGCCAGCCGTCATTGTCATAGTCGCCCAGCGACATGCACATCGCGGCCATAGTTTTTCCTCGACCCGTAAGCGCCATGCCGGCGAGCAGACCAATTTCCGTGAAAGTACCATCGTGCTCGTTGTGATAGAGGTAGGCATTCACGCCGTCGTTGGCAACAAACAAATCCGGCCAGCCGTCATTGTCGTAATCGGCGGCTGCCACGGAAAGATTCTTGCCCTCGGGCTGGTAAATTCCCGCCACTGAGGTCACGTCGCTGAAGGTGCCGTCTCCGTTGTTGTGGTAGAGAATCGCGGGCGCACCCTTGTAAACGCTGGGTGGACAGTTCGTGTGCACGTCGACAAAGTCGCAATAGCGCGGGCTGGATGCGTCCATGGAGACGTAGCCGCCGACATAAAGGTCCAAACGGCCGTCGCGATCGTAGTCGAAAAATACTGCGCCGCCGTGGAACGGAGTACCCGACTTCACTCCCGCCACGCCAGCTTTATCTGTGACGTCGGTAAACGTGCCATTCCCGTTATTGCGATAGAGTACGTTGCGCCCGAACTGTGTGACGTAGAGGTCGGAGAAGCCGTCGTTGTCATAGTCTCCCCAAACGCAACCCAGCCCATAACCTGTGCCGGGAACTCCGGCCTTGTCGGTAACGTCAGTGAACGTGCCATCACCATTGTTGTGGTAAAGAGCATTGCGCGCGGAGATGCCGCGATCATAAAGGTCACGGCCGTTAACGAAGTAGATGTCCTGCCAGCCGTCGCCATCGAAATCCGCAACGCACACCCCAGGCCCGAAGACCTCCCGGATGATGGCCATTCCTTTGTTGCCCGGATAATGCACAAACTTGATACCTCCGACCGACGTAACGTTTGTAAACTGAATCGGACTTGACTGAGAGCCCTGAGCTTGAATCTCCTGGAGGTCCACAATCGCTGCGAAAACCAACAACAATAAGAGCCGGGAAAACGCTCCCAGGTTTTGGCTGCGACGCATGTGGAGGGACCGCCGGCCCACTATTTAGGAGGCTCCGCCGCCTCTGCCCCCGGCTGTGCAGACTGCTTTAGAAGAGCATCGGCAGCCCTGCGCCGAACCTGCTCCAGATTCTCCGCGCTCTGCCGCTGTAACGCAGCCTCCCGGTTCGCGTCATCTCTCCGTCCCACGCCGTTGTAAGCAAGCGCTAGCTGATAGTGCCCAGTGGGACTGTCTGCGGCAAGCTTTTCGTAAGCCTCCAGGGGCGGGATCGCTTCACTGAACCGTTTTGCCGATACCAGTGCGGTGCCCAGGCCCAAGAAGGCCTCTCCGAAATCCACATCCAGCTTGGTAGCCCGTGAATAGTGCCGGATCGCCGCCGAGAGATCGTTGTCGTTCTTGGCCAGTTCACCCAACACGTACTCTGCGCTGGCATTCCTCGGATCGACTTCCAACTCCTGCTCGAACTCTTTCTTCGCCTGCGCCACGGCTTCTGGGGACGGCTGCGCTTTGGCCAAAAGCGCGCGCCCCAATCGAGCGTGAATCCCAGGCAGGAACGGATTGATTTCCAGAATCCTGCGATACTCCGTCGCCGCCTCGTCCCATTTCTGCTGCAGCTCCAGCGCCTCAGCATTCAGTTCGTGTACCTGATAGGAGAACGGCGCCTCGCGCGCCAGATCCTGCGACGCATGCAGCGAGAGATCAGAAAACGCATGCGTCGCCGAGTACAGCACCTCCGGATCGCGAGGAAAATCCCGCACCAGCACCGAGAGAAACTCCAAAGAGTCGTAAGGCACGCTGTGCGTCATCGCGCAGTGCAGGCCATCCAGCCCCAGCCGCTTCTTCAGGTCGTGGTCGCTGGTTTGCCGGATCGCTTTTTTCAACAACGGCAGAGCTTGCATGCAGTGGCCACTCTCCGCGAGACTCGCCGCCTGTTGCGCCGTCCCTGCCTGCTCCGGCGCCGGACTCTTCTTGGTCGATTGGGCGAAAGAAACTCCGGCAGCCGCCAACACAAAAAATGCAAGAAACATGTAGAAAACGCGAACCCCAAATCCCCTGCGCATCAGCCAATTATAGTCCAGCAATGCGGCCGGAGAAATCGAAAACGCTAGCAATGACGCAGGTTTGGACATCTTCAATTCGCTCGACCACCAATCGTCTCGACCAGCAACCTCAATCCGGATAAGGAGCCCCTTTGCGGACTACGCGGATCCAGTGGTCCGTGAATACCGAATGCAGGTTTGGCGGTTCCACCGCAGTCATGTGGCAGCTTACGCATTTACTTGCGCTCACCGGGCAAGCACCTCCGGGGTGCGACGCAGTCCTTTTCTTGTCCGGGCTCACAATGTGGCACGCAAGGCAGCGTGAATCATAGGATGCGGCGTCGCGCACCAACGGCCGGTGGGGATCGTGACAGGCGACGCACGTAATCCGCTCGTCTCCTTTCTTCCAGCACTTGCTGTTTTCCAGCCGGTATGGAGCAAACCGGACATTAAAGACTCCAACCCCAGTCAGCCCCCCGATCACTACATCCTCCCAGGTACGGTGGCATGCGCCGCAAAAGTCGACCCCATCCACCCGGTTAAAGCGCGCCGGATTCAAAATCAACCCTGGCGTCGGCTCTCCGGAATGGGCCAAGGCAACGTGACTCCCTCCAGGTCCGTGACACCCTTCGCAGGTCACACCAGTGAACAGATTGCCCGGATCAAACTGATTCTTCGCCGTCGCAGCAGTCGTATGACATCCGAAGCAACGTTGCGTCTCATCGGACGACAACCGGCGTCCCGCGGCGTCTTCAAGAGTCTGGGGCATGGAGCGCGCCTGGCCGGGAGTAATGTCGAGCGCATGGGGTTCACTAAAGAAGCTGAGGTGGCTCTCATAAAAACTGCCGTTCTGCTCGTAGAGGTAGGTCTGCCCCATATGCCCGACACCAATTGCCCAAAGGAGGGTCTCCGATGCCGACGCCTTATCATCACTAATCTTCAAGACGCTCTTCTCGTCTGAGGTCTCGACACGATAACCGTACCTACCAATCCGCAGGTTCAAGGGGTTGTGCTCATGAAGTATCTGCGAGGCTGTGGCACGAGAGGCGGCGTGCGCCATGGCTGTGGTCTGGTAGGTAGCGGCTTTCTCAGCGTGGCATTTGGCGCATGCGGCGGAACCTGCATATTCATCGCGGCCCCGATCACCCTTGGTTGGCCACCATCCGGGAGCCTGCACCCGGAGTTCTGTTGGCAAGGAAATACCGTCAGAAGAGCCGGTCTGAGCCGGAGTGATCCGGCTGATTCCTAGACAGAATGCAAGCGTGGTTAGCCAAGTTCGCAAGCTTAAAGAGAGGACACGATCCCGCATGGTTGATCGACTACGCTACTGCACTGAAAGGCTACTTACTGGCTTTCTTGTCCAGTTCCAACAGATATTGCCGGACCATCTGGACATCCTGCGGATCGCTCGCATACTTCAGATATTCGCGCAATTGGGCGGCCTCGTTCGCGGCGTCTTTTTTCGCCTCGTAAATTTGGGCCAGGAGGAAATGCACTCGCGGATCGGTGTGATTCTTATCGATATCCAGTGCCCGCAACGCGCTTCTTTCCGCTTCAACCAATTTGTGGAGATTGAGATTCGCTCCCGCATGGTAGTCGTAAGCCACTACATTTTCGGTGGGGTCAAGATCCAGCGCGTGCTGGCTGAACTTCAGCATCTCGTCCCATTTTTGGTCACGCGCCGCAATGTCCGCTAAACAGAGATACGAAGGCACATAGGTGGCATTCGCCGTCACCGCCTGAGAGCAGGCGTCTCTGGCCTCGTCATTATGTTGGCGAGCCGCGAGAATCTGGCCCAGAGTAACCCAGGCAGTGGCGTACTTCGGCTCCTGTTGCACCGCTTTGCGCAGATGTGCTTCGGCGGCATCGTACTTCTTGTCCTTAAGCGCACCGCACGCCGCCTCATATTCGTGCTTGGCCTTTCCAGAAAGCTGGAGGCTCGTGACCGGGACGGTATGACTATGCACCGAGTTCAAAGGAGGAAGGAAGCAGATGCTTTCTTCGCCGCTCTTCCCTTGCGGATTTCTCGTTTCGCTTTCCAGCATCAACCGGTCCTTGTCGAAGTTCGAGGGATCGGGTCGCGGGAGAGGTGCCGGAGGATTAGCTGGTGGCGCCGCATGGCCTCCGCCCTGCGCAAATGCTGGCGAGATGACTAAGCCCAAGATCAGTGCACAGAAGATGGCATTAACGATCCCAGTTTGAGCGCGCATAGAGAAGCCCTCACACGCACAGATCATAGTCCGCTTCTGCCGTTCAGGCCATCATTAATTCGCGCAGAAAACGCTGTCAAATTAAGAAGGCAGACGCCGTAGCGCCTGCCTTCGTTGGGGAGGACTTGTTATGGTTAATAAATGAACTTCAGTCCCAGTTGCAGACTGCGTGCGCTTTGCGAACCGGTAATCTGCCCGAAAGTCGGACTACCGGGGTCAAAGGAACCGTCTGCCGGCCCACCCGAGAACGTCCAGACCGGATGGTTGAATGCGTTAAGAGCCTCGAACCGGAACTGTATGCTTTTGCCTTCGGTCACGAGGAAGCTCTTATGCAAGCTCAGGTCAAAGTCCACATACTTGGGCCCACGAACGTTCCCCACCGAGCAGGTCCCGAACGTGTTTGCGAGAGGGCTCGAGATCCCGGTTGGACTAATCCACTGAATAAACCCGGGGGTAGTCGCGGTGGCACTCACCCTTTGATTGGCGATCTGAACCGGCCCATTGCAGTCTGGCCGTTCCGAGAGAGTCGCCGGACCAATTCCGTTGGTGTTGGATGGATCGCCAGCGAAGGAACCCCAGCCGCCGAAGCTGTTCAGGGTCAAAGCGTTGCCGGAATGGGCGGAGATAATTCCGCCGATCTCCCAGTTTCCAATCACCGCATTTAACGCGGAACTCATGTCGTGGCCGAACTGCTTCCCCCTGCCAAATGGAAGCTGGTAGGTCACGTAGCTGGTAAGAACATGCGTCTGGTCGAAGAAACATGGTCCCCAATCGGAGTGAGGGTCGTAGATGTTCTGGGGTCCAGGTTGGCCTCCCGAACTGATTGCTCCCGTACTGCCCCATCCTGTGCCGAAGTAGCCGGGTGAATTGCTCAGACACTTGGACCAGGTGTAGGCGACCTGGCCTTGCAGCCCATTGCCCATACGCTTCTCCAATACCGCCTGGAGCGAGTTATAACTCTGGTTGGAGTTTGACATGTTGGCGCCGGCGAGCGCGCCGTTCTGATCTGCTTGATACAGAGAACCCGCCGCTCCGCATGTTGAGAGCGACGTCATGTCGCACGGCGCGTACCCTCCGCCCAGGTACGGTCCCGCCATTTGGTTGACGATTAGTTGCCCAGGCTTTGCGATCGTTCCGGCTGCATTCAGCCCGATGCGCTGTGACAGGTCTTCAAAATTCAGCAGGTCGGTTCCGTGCTGGCCGACGTAGCCAAGTTGCATGGTCACCGTGTTGCTCAACCGCTGCTGAAACGTCAAGTTCCACTGCTGGCTGATGGCCGGCTTGAAGTTTTGGTCCGTGACGCGAATTCTGCTTCCCGCATAGCAAGTGAAATCAACCGCCGGACAAACTTGCAAAGTCCCGTAGCCGTTAGCCAGCGTTCCTCCGGCGTTGCCTTGGGCGTAAATTCCCAATGGAGGATTCATGGTCAGCTGTTCGTTTGTACCTCCGCCCTCAAAGAAGTTCGAGATTGCATAGCCGCCCCGAATCACGGTCTTGCCACCCAGGCTTGCGGGGGCCCAGGAAAAACCGACTCGGGGTTGCCAATCACCTTTGCCGAGGTAGTTGTTGTAGAGCGCCGGGTTGCTGAACTTCGTAGTTCCATCTCTTCCGTCAGGAGTATAAATGGTGCCCGTAAAGAGGCCAAAATTGACTTCACGGTTTTCAGTCTCGAACAGTGGCGTGTGGTCTTCAAACCGCATGCCGAGGTTGAGGGTGACGGTATTGGTCAAGTGCCAGGTGTCCTGCACGTAGGCGGCGATTATGTTTCCGCGATGCCTGAACAGGGTCTGCTGGGCATAGGTATCTCGTGCGCCCCCAGTCGCCGCAAGTCCCAACCAAAGGTCAGCGAGCCCAGAGCCGCTAAGGGTGCTCACAGGAATACTGCCCAACCCGCCGTTGTTACCGTTATATTGAAAATCCTGCCGCTCCCGCACGAATTCGAAGCCAGTCCTAATCGAGTGACGCCCATGCACGATTGAGAGGTTGTCGTTGAACTGCCCTTGGGTGGTGTGGAATATCTGAACCAGATTCTGTTGTCCAAGGCTCGCATCCCCTTGGCCAGCGTAAGGCGTGACGTTGATATTCAGCAATCCCGGAAGTTCGAAGTTGCCGTTGGTAATCCCGAGTTGCTGGCCGACGTTTCCAAGAGATGATGAAAACACCTGGTTTTGATTGAACTGCACAGCGTTGAACCCAAAACGGACCTCATTCAGCAAGTTGCCGTTGAATGCGTGTGTCCAGCTTAGGGCGGCATTCCTCATAGGTTGGTCGGCGCCTTGTGCCGATCCGGACGCACACAAGACGCAGCCGCTGAAAACCGGGTTGCGCAGGTGGGATTGGGACCAGCGCCCAAACACATTGTCCTTGTCGGTGCCCTTATAGTCGATCCTTACATCACCCTGGTCGGTGTTAATGCTGCTGCCCGTGTTGTAGAAGAAATTGTTTCCGACGACGACGCTGTTGACCTGCGGCAGAGGATAGTACTTCCCGAACTGCGTAAACAAATTGTTGCCAAAGGTGCTGATCGGAAGCCCAGCGTTCGGCAGATTGTTGCTTAAGACAGCATTCGGCTGAAATGCTCGGGGCAGGTGGGTAACCGGGTCGAGGTTCGGCGGGATTTCAGCAGGGTTGAAATAATAAAGGTTGTTCGTTCCCCCGGAGTTCGGCACCACCAGTTGGTTTCCCGCAACCGGTGCAGTGTTCTTCGGATTACCTTGCGCATCCAAGTCGAGTTGGTTTGGCCCAAATGCCGCATCAGCGCACACGCCACCAGTCGCCGTAAACCCGTTTTGACAGAGCTGCCCGAAGTCGCCGGCGCGCATGCTCGAGGTCAGCAACTGCGCCCCAGTGGCCCCCGAATTCAGATCACGCAGCCCCTGATAGTCCGCAAAAAAGAAAAGCTTGTCCTTAATGATTGGCCCGCCGATCGTGACGCCAAACTGGTTGTAACGAAATTCCGGCTTGAGAATCGTCCCATCCGCAGCGTGACCCGGCACGATCTGACCCTGACTGGGAAGGTTCTCCGCCCCAAGCACTCCCGTGGACCAGCCATTTGACGGCAAATTGGCGTCCATCTTGTCGTTACGGAAAAACTCATACACGCTGCCGTGAATCTTGTTCGTCCCGGACTTGGTGGAAACGCTGACCACGCCGCCTTCAAAGTCGCCAAATTCGGCGGAGGGGTTCTGCGTAATGATGTTTAACTCTTGAACCGCATCCACGTTCGGCTGGTAGGACGTCTCATTGTTCTTGTCTTCGCTGTTCAGGATTCCATCAAGGAAGTACTGGTTCGCCTGTTCGCGGTTGCCGTTGATAAATGGCCGGCTGCCGTTGTCGAGGTTCTGCGGCTCGTTAATGCCACGAGGATTGTTGGTCGTCGTGCCCGGTGCGAGCAGCGCCAGTTGAAGATAATTGCGCCCTGCCAGCGGAACCGACGTCACGGCGGCAGCATCGATGAGCGTGCTCACCTCGGTGCTTTCCGTCTGCAACACCGGCGCTTCCGAGCCCACTTCCACGGTCTCGCTCACCTTCCCGACCTTCAACTGCAAGTCCTCGCGCGCCGTTTGATCGAGCACAAGGGTGAAAGGCTGAACGACCACGGTGTCGAAGCCCGCCATCGTGACTTTGACGCCGTATTTTCCAATCGGCAGCCGCAGCAGATTGTAAGCTCCACTATCGTTGGTCTGTGCTGTCCAGACCGTGCCGCGATCCGCGTCTGTGGCTGTGACCGTGGCGCCCTTGACTGGTGCACCGCTCGAGTCCGTAACCGTGCCGACAATTCCGGCCGTCACTTCCTGGCTCATCGCGGGCGTCATCATCCCGGCGATTGCAAACAATGCAAGCACAACCACAAGTCCCCAAGCTATCTTTTTCATCTCACAGCCTCCTGAAAGCGCTTCTACCGTAGGCGTCACAAATAAACGCCTAATAGAATCGGACTATGCTATATAGCACAAGAGCTATCCCGGTCAAGGAAAAAATGCAACAGCCTGTGGAAATCTTTCCCAGGTCGGGTTTTGATGCTCTATATCACCATGTGGAGAGGGGTGAACATGGCTCGGATCCGGCGCACGCCGTGTTTTATGAATCCAGAGAATCGATTTATTGAATTTATAGATAAAAACTCATAATCCATACTTCCCAGCCCCTTGGGTTGCTCAAATCGGCTGCAGCGAGGTTTATCGCGTTGAATCATTGCGCTCTATAGCAATCGGCCTCTGTAAATCTCGGCCGGATCGCGATCGATTGAAATTAGTCCTTTACAGGAACGATTCAATACGCTATATAGCACAGATGGCCTCGAAGAGTTTTGCTCCTGGGTCAGGGCCACGATTGCCGGTCAGGTCGGACTTTCTGTCCTCTAGAAACTCGATTATGTCAGGAAACCATCGCAACGGAACGCCGGCTTACAAGCGCATTCAGAACGCCATCCGCAAACGGATTGAGGCGGCTGAATTAAAGCCCGGGACCGCGGTTGCCTCCGAGCGGGAGCTGGCCAAAACCCATAAAGTGAGCCTGATGACTGCCCGACACGCCCTTGCAGGATTGGAGCGTGAAGGTGTCGTCGAACGACGCCGCGGCGCCGGTACCTTTGTAGCCGCACCTAAAATCCACTTCAACAAGTTGATGAGCTATACCGAGCACATGTCCAGTCGCGGACTTGCCCCGCGATCCCGAGTGCTTGTAGCCAAGATCATCGAGGACGAACAGGAAGTTGCCGCACGCCTCGCCTTGCCGGCGGCCAGCCGGATGGTAAAAATCGTTCGTCTCCGCCTCACCGGCGAAGAGCCTTTTGCCCTGGAAACCTGCTATCTTCCCGCCCCCGAGTTTTCAGGACTGGTGAGCGCTTCGTTGGGAAGGAATTCCCTCTTCGCGGCCCTACAGCACGACTACGGCGTAGAGCTGGCCTATGCGGACGAGGAAATCGACGCCACCCCTGCCGACGCTCAACTAGCCGAAATGCTGGCTTTGCCCAAGGGCGCAGCCATTCTGCGAATTCGCCAAGTGATTTACTCCACTCAAGGTAAGGCCACCATCTATGTCGTCGGCTATTACCGCTCTGAACGCCACACTCTGTTCGTAAGGCGCTTCCGCTAAGTTGGTCCGATTTTGCAGGGCAAGCGCACCTGTTTCATGTTGGGCATCCTGGGGAACTTTGCCGGGGATCGGTTCAAGCGAAAACCTAGACTGTCGTCGTTGGCACGTTCGAATATGCCGTTGCCTGCCGTGTCCTTCGTGAAAAATCTCGTGCCCTGGACGCTAATTTCTGATCGGTTCTCTTGCGCGACTGCAGTGATGGATACGAGTTCTGCAACCAGTGCTGCTCGTTATCGCGTACTTCAGTTGCATCCTCGGTCTCTTTTTGATTTCTGCGACGGCCGATCCTCTCGTTTGCGGCGCTTTCAGCGCTGGTTAGGAGGTTCATGGCAGCCATGATTAACACCTCCTCCAGCGTGAAACCGCGAGTCGTAATCTTCCACCATGACCGCCTCACAATTGATTCGAAGCATCGCACCTCTCTCTAAGGCAAGAGCCGTGCCAAACGTCGTGGTACTCGTAAGTGATGGAAAGGCGCGGGGGTTAGCAGAAAGTCGATTAGCTTGAAAATGTTGAATGAGTCGAAACTGTCGATTGTGTTAGAAGCCATACTGAAGAGGCAGCCGCCCAATACGTGAAACATTCAAGCGGCTTGAGCCATCAGTACTCTGTGACCGCGATTTTGTGTGTCGAATTGCCGGGTCGATGCGGGGATGGCCGGCTCCTGCTGCTTCGCAGTCGATAGCGGTGGTCAATGAACTTGAGACCTGGGCCGGACCCGCGGGGAAATCTCTAAAATCGCATCGCTTGGCGCACTATCTTGCGACCTGTAGAGGAAGTGAGGCATCATTTACTTAGGTGTTTGGCGTGAATCAAGGCTGGCGGTCAGTGTAGAGTTTCCAGATTGAAAGCCTATGGGTACGTACCCGATCATTGATCCTCAGTGCGACAGCTACCGTTATGAGGCGGTTGTGCGAATCAGCGAGGCGATCGCCGCGTGCCGCGAACCTGAGGAACTGGCTAGAACCCTCGCGGATGAAATCGGCAAGCTCCTGCAGTTTGATCACCTTTACTTCGTGGTGGTAAAGGAGAACTCCCAGGAAATCGAATATCTCGTCTGGGGTAAGGGCCAACTCGCTTTGCCTGACCTGCCGATGGAAGAGTGGCCGTGGTGGGAGGCAGTGCGCAGCCGGGATCCACAACATACTGCCGATTGGAACACGGAAGAGCGGTACCCGCGATTTAAAGAATGGGCGAAGGAAATAGGTCTGGGGTCGGGACTCCGCGTACCCTTGACGACCCCGCATCGTCGATTGGGTGTTTTTGGAATCATCCGCGACACAGTGAATCCATTCAGCGAGGAAGAAATAAGCTTCCTGGAGCTGATTGGGCGTGTCGCGGCGTTCGCGCTTGATGATGGTTTGAATCTCAGGCGGGCGCAACATCAAAATGATCAGCTGCAGTTGCTTCTCAACCTGACGAATCGAATCACTTCAAATCTTGAACTTCGGGACCTGTTGCGTGCGATTGCAGCGAACATCCGCGAGGTCATACACGCTGACGCGGTAACAGTTGTACTGCCCGATGCCGGTTCGGAGAAATTCAGGGTATTGGCCATGGATTTTCCAAATGGAAAGGGGGTCGTCAAGGAAGAGTTGCTCATTACGCCAAGTGGGGCCGTTAAGAAAGCGCTAGACGACTTGAAACCAGTGGTCATTAACACGTGGGAACCTAACGATCTCGCGTCTGAGGCATCTCGCATAGTGGCTGCGGAGGGCATAAAAGCCTTTTGCAATATTCCACTTGTAAATCGCGGCCGGGCGCTCGGAATTCTGTCAATTCTACGCACGACGGAGACTCCGTTTTCGCCGGGAGACATCGATTTCCTCAGCCGGGCTTCAGGCCAGATCGCCATCGCCATTGAAAACTCGTTGGCATACTGCGAGATTTCGCAACTCAAAGACAAGCTCGCCCAGGAGAAGCTCTATCTCGAGGAAGAAATCCGCAGCGAGATGAACTTTGAAAACATCATCGGAAACAGCTCGGCGTTAAAACATGTTCTGGAACTCGTGGAAACGGTTGCCCCCAGCGATTCCACGGTCCTGTTGCTTGGGGAGACAGGTACGGGCAAGGAGTTGATCGCCCGCGCGATTCACGACCGCAGCCGGCGCAAAGATCGCACGTTTGTGAAGCTGAATTGTGCCGCCATTCCTACCGGTCTGCTGGAGAGCGAACTGTTTGGACATGAAAAGGGAGCTTTTACGGGCGCGATTATTC
>Ga0307479_10000081_pt1 | contig 96655 bp, 53 predicted proteins | sample atmos_gasesECM4C_FD_203743 | JGI IMG/M metagenome (GOLD analysis project Ga0307479, IMG submission 203743) | Hardwood forest soil microbial communities from Morgan-Monroe State Forest, Indiana, United States - atmos_gasesECM4C_515 | ecosystem: Environmental > Terrestrial > Soil > Temperate... | reverse complement strand
TTGAAGCTCCATCTTCCACTGACGAAGGCGATAGCCGTTGCTGCCCCCACCATCAGCGGTGATGAGAAGAGTCCTCGCCTTGGGATAGAGCCGCCGCCCTTCGGCGCGCCACCAGCCGCGAATCGACACCACCGCGAAGGCGCCTGTGTCGTGATCAATTCCTATCGTCACGAAGCCGGTGTTTCGGCCCAGATCGTAGACGCCGTACGGATACGCTCGTGGCACGGATGGAGCTGGAAAGTCGTGGACATTGACCCGCTGCGGAGACTTTGCCTTTCGCCACTGTTGGCCTTTGTTCTGATAGTTGCCGAGGATCTCCTTCTTCTTCGTGTCGACCGAGATGACCGGCCACTTTGCGGCCAACGCTTTGCGCACCTGCTCGTTGATGTACTGAAACTGAGTATCGCGATCTGGATGGCTGCTCCCCTCGTCGGCCTTCCGGTTGCCTTGAAGGCTGTAGTCCATTTGTCGCAGCAACTGCGCCACCTTCTCATGGCTGACCGGATGGTGCTGAACCGCGAGTTCCGCCGCGAGGGCGCGGGTGCTCTTGCTTGTCCAGCGTAGTGGGGACTCTGGGTCGCCGCTCGTGAGCGGCTCCACGAGAGCCTCCAACCGTCTCGGCAGGTCCGGGTCGAGCATTTCCAGCGCCGGTCGCCCACCGCCTTCGCGCCGGACCCGACCCGCAGGTAGAGGGGCACTATCGAGTTCCTGCAGGCCCTTCGTGATCGTGACTCGAGATAACCCGCAGGCCCGACTAACCGTCGAAACTCCGCCATGGCCCAGTTGACGAGCCTCGCTTGCCGCAAAGAGTCGTCGCGCACGCTCGTCCAGATGGGGCCAGAGGAGAGCCACCTTTTGCTGAAGCGATCGGAGATCTGTCATCTCCCAATCGTTGTACCACAACCTTCACGATATGTCAATGTTATTTATTGACGACGCCTTACGTCGCGAGGTTCCATGAGCGGTGATTCCCAGGTTTGAATATACCCTTTCTCTCACCTACCGTAGTACCTGCTCTGAAGGCATCGCTACGGGTCCTCCGCGCCGGACCTCAGATACGCGCGGCACCGCGCCAGGCTGCACCGATCTCCTCCCCGTTTTCCGTCTATATCCATGAAGGGCGCCGCCGATGCGGGCCCACCGCTCCACGAGGAGGTCGAGATGGAAAGCCGATTCCTTGCCGCCGTTGACGCGGCAGTCCAGCAAGCCCTGCCCGTCGGTTGGCCGCGCCTCCCCCGGCAGTGGCTGCCGGCGCGCGGCAGCGTCCAGGCCCGCCACGCCTTCCGCTTCGCCGCCGGCGGCGACGGCGCCCAGGGAGCCAACAAAACCAACGGAGCCAGCGGAGCCAGCGCAACCGACAGAGATCATCGCGCCCCTTACCTCGCCCTCGTCGTAGCTCCGCCGCCAGCACCGAAGGACGCCGCCGTCGAGCGCGACCTGGCCGCGCTCGTCGAGCACGTCATGACCCGCGGCGCCAGCTTGCTGCTCCTCTACCAGCACGAGGACGATCCCGACGGCTGGGTGCGGGAGCACGTCGACTTCCCTCACCCGCGGTTCCTGTGCCTCGGCTGCGCGCCTTCCGGGCGAGGCGAAGAATACATCGCCGCACCGGCGTTCAACTGGCGAGCGCCCCTGTCCCGCGCCATCCGGGACTTCTGGTCCCGCGAGCTCGTCTACCGCGGACCCATGGAAGGCATGCAGACCGTCGGGTTGGAGACCATGAAGGACGAGTGCTGGCGCTGCCGCGCCGCGCTCGACACGGTGACCGGCATCGTCTTCCCCGACCGCGACGTCGCCGATTGGTCGCTGCCGGACTGGACCTACTATCAACAGCTCCTCGAGCTCGCCAGGATCCCGGACTCGCTCATCCCCGCGCTGCAGGCGGCCATCGCCCAGTGGCGTGCCGGCGGCGACCACCGCCTGACCGTGCTCCGGTGGCGCTTCAGCAAGACCGTCGAGTATGCCTACTGGGCGGCGGAGTGCACCGCCTGCGGCGCTTTTCGCGGGGATTGGCCGGTCATCGAAAAACGGACGAAATTGCTCGCGGACCTCGAATCGCGCCGCACCGGCGGCTTGAGCTACCGGCCGCTGCGCCTCGACGTCCCGCGCCAGGCGCTGCAAGAGCTGACCTGGGGCAGAGAGGTCAGCCCGCACGCCAGCGCGCTCGGCTGGCACCGTGCCGGAGTGCCGGCGCCGGTCCGCTCGCCGGAGGCCAGCCAAAACCCGCCGGTTGCACCTGGCCGCACCGGTGACGCCGAGGCCATCCCGTCAGCTGCCGCAGCGGCTGGCCACTCGGTTGCCACCGCTCCGGCCCAGCCCGCTTCTCTCGCCGCGGCCCTGCCGCCCGGACCCGCAGCGCCCCTACCGCCCGGACCCGCCGCGCACCTGTCAGCCGGATCGCCTCATCGCCTGGGAGAGATCCTCACCTCCTGGCTGGGCTGGCTGGGTTGGCTGGGCTGGCGGGACCGGTCGGGCGCGCGGCGGCGGCCACCAGCCTCCCGCGCCCCTACTCCGCCGCCACCGGCGCCAGCCGCGCGCTCCGCAACTGGGCGTTGAGCCGCTCCAGGTCGTGAATGCGCAGCTCGTCCCATTTCTGGCGCAGGCCGGCGAGGCGCCGCTCGAGCTCGGCGAAGCCCGCCTGCTGCTGCGTGGTGGGCGGCTGGTCGGCCCCGTCCACCAGGACCAGCAGGCGCCCCAGCTCGTCGTTGAGCTGCGGCAGATTCGCTCTCGCCCCGCCCCGCCGCGCCGCCGCGGGGGCCGCCGCCTCGGCTTCATCTCCGCCCTCGCCTGCCAGCGCCGCGGCCTTGGCGTCGAAGGCCGCCACCGCCTTGCCGAGATCTCCCCTCCTGGCCGCCGCCGGCAGCGCCGCGAGCCCGGCACGCACCGCCCTGACATGGCGCAGGGCCGCGGCGTCCGCGGCCATGGCCGCGACGATCCCGCGCGCCAGCTGCAGCTGTTGCGCCAGGCCCTCGGCCGGTGTCCGCACCCGCGGGTCCATCTTCACCTCCAGCGGCTGCGTGAAGGTCCGGCCGTCGGCGGTCACCTTGACCCGGTAGGTCCCGGGCAGCACCAGCGGTCCCAGCGGCTCCGCCGGCGTGTCGTGGACGACGGCAGCGATCGGGTACTCGTGGTTCAGCGCCTCCGGCGGCGGATAGCGCAGGTCCCAGACGAAGCGATGCATCCCTGGCGCCGCCGCCAGCGGCTGCGGCGGCCGCACCCAGTACATGGGAATCGGGAGCTCCTTGGGATCGACCGGCGGCGGCCGGTCGGCGCTCGAGAAACGCCGCACCAGCGCCCCGGCGGCGTCGACGATTTCAAGCGTCACCTCCCCGGGCGCCGCGGCGGCCGAGCCAGCACCGTTGGCTCCCCCGGACGTCGTGACGGCCGCCGAGCCCGTATCAGTCGCTCCCCCCGGCGCCGTGCCGGCCGCCGGGCTCGCGTCAGCCGCTCCCGCCGCCGAGCGTCCCGCGCCCAGCAGGTAGTCGATCACCGCTCCGTCGGGCGGGTTCTTGCCCGCCGGCTCGTCCGGCGGCAGCGGCGTATCGGTATTGAGGTCGCGCCGCACGCGCCAGGCGGCCGCCGGCCGGAACAACCGCGCCGGAGCGCCTGCCGTCGCCGCCGTCGCGCCGGCCTCGAGCTGCCGCAGCGGCGAGATGTCGTCGAGCACCCAGAACGAGCGCCCGTGCGTGCCCGCCACCAGGTCGGCCCCGTGGATCGCCAGGTCGCGCACCGCGGTCGCCGGCAGGTTGAGGCGCAGCGACTGCCAGCTGTCGCCGTCGTCCACCGAGACGTAGACGCCGCGCTCGGTGGCGGCGAAGAGCAGCCCGCGCCGCACCGGATCGCCGCGCACGGCGTTGACCACCTCGCCTTCCGGTATGCCGCGGGTGATCTCCTGCCAGCTCTCGCCGAAGTCGCGCGTCCGGTAGATGTGAGGGCGCAGGTCGTCGAGCCGGAAGCGGTTCACCGCCGCGTAGGCCGTCGCGGGATCGAAATGCGACGCCTCCATGACGGACACCTTGCTCCACGCGGTCAGCCCCCTGGGCGTGATGTCCTGCCAGCGCTTGCCGCCGTCGCGGGTGAGCTGGATCACGCCGTCGTCGGTGCCGATCCACAGCTGATCGACGTTCTGGAACGACGGCGCGATGGTGTAGATCACGCCGCGGTGACTGCCGTGCGGCGGGTCGGCGGCGGCGAAGGGCCCAAGCACCGCCGGCACCCCGGGATTCCGGCGCGTCAGGTCGGGGCTGATCGTCTGCCAGCTGTGGCCGCCGTCGGTGGTTTTGAAGAGCACGCTCGCGCCGAAGTAGAGGATGGTCGGATCGACCGGCGAGAACAGCAGCGGCAGCGTGCGGACGTAGCGGATCTCGCCGGACCGCACCGCCTCCGGCGACACGTCCTGGACCTCGCCCGTCGCCCAGTCGAAGCGCTGCACCTTGCCGCCATAGATCAGGTTGGGGTGCAGCGGATCGGGAGCGATGTAGCCGTACTCCTCGGCGCCCACGGGATGCCAATCGCGGAAGGTGATCTCGCCGTCGTTGCCGCGGCTGGCGATCCCCGCCGAGCCGCTCTCCTGCTGCCCGCCGTACACCCAGTAAGGGAACCGGTCGTCGGTGATGACATGGTAGAACTGCGCCGTCGGCTGGTTGTACCAGGAGCTCCACGTCCGGCCGCCGTTCAAGCTGACCGCCGCACCCTGGTCGCCGGCCAGCAGCAGCACCTGCGGGCGGTCGGGGTCGATCCAGATGCGGTGGTAGTCGTCGCCGCCCGGCGCTCCCTTGAACGCGGTGAAGCTCGAGCCGCCGTCGGTCGAGCGGTAGGTCGAGGTGTTGCAGACGTAGACCACGTCCGGGTCCTTGGGGTCCACCCTGACCTCGGCGAAGTCGCCGCCCCGTCCCCAGATCCGCTTCTCGGCGTTCACCCGCCGCCAGCTGGCGCCGCCGTCGTCCGACCGGTACAGCCCGCCGTGTGCGGCGTTGGCGTCCACCTGCAGGTACACCCGTCCCGGCCGGCTGGGCGCCACGCCGATGCCGATCCGGCCCAGGCCCTCGGCGGCCGAGGGCAGCCCGCGGGTCAGCGGCTGCCAGGTGCCGCCGCCGTCGGTCGACTTGTAGAGCCCGCTCCCCGGCACCTGGAAGGAGGCGCCGATCTCCCAGGGCGCCTGGCGGGCCGCCCACAGGGAGGCATACAGCACGCGCGCGTCGGCGGGATCGAACGCCAGGTCCGCGGCGCCGGTGTTCTCGTTGCGGTACAGCACCTTCTCCCAGGTGCGGCCGCCGTCCGTCGAGCGAAACACCCCCCGCTCGGCGTTGGGGCCGTAGGGATGGCCGAGCACCGCCGCGAAGACCCGGTTGGGGTCGTGCGGATCGACCAGCACCACCGGGATCTGCTGGCCGTCGCGCAGGCCCAGGTGCTCCCAGGTCTCGCCGCCGTCCGTCGACTTGTAGATGCCGTCGCCCACCGACAGGTCGGGCCGCTGCAGGCCCTCGCCGCTGCCGGCGTAGATCACCCGCGGGTCCGAGGGCGCCACCGCCAGAGACCCGATCGACTGCGTCGGCTGCTCGTCGAACAGGGGCCGCCACGTCCGGCCCGCGTCGTCGGTCTTCCAGACGCCGCCGTTGTTGACCCCCATGTAGAACACGCCAGGCTGTCCCGGCACCCCCACCGCCGCCACCGTCCGGCCGCCCCGGAAGGGCCCGATCAGCCGCCACCGCAGCTGGGAGAGGAGGGAGGGATCGAGCCCTCGAATGCCGTCGCCGTCGGCGGCGGCGGCGAGCGCGAGCGGGCCGGCCGCGGCGGGCTGGGGCAGGAGGGACAGCAGCGGCAGCGCCAGCAGGATCGAGGAGATCGGCCGGACGAGCCTGCGACCGGCGCGCGCGACGAGGCGGACTGGGTTCACGGCTGGGCCCTCCCCCGAAATGGAAGGGCTTAGTGTAATGCACTGGCCGCGGGCGGCGGTGTCGGGCTCCGGGAGCCCCGCCCAGCGCGTCCGGACCTGCGACGATCCTGCTGTCCCAGCCGGAGCACCAACAGCCCGATCAAGGAGGCGAATCCACCGGTGAGGAGGAGGTACGTCACCCCGAGCTCGATCTCGCGGCGGCGCAGCGAGGGACCGTCCCAGCAGCTTTCGATCGCCTCGGGGGCAAGGCTCAGACTCTGGATGCAGGCTTCGTCCCCGGTCCCTGGGGGGCAGCGGCAGCCCGGGTTGCGAGAGTCGGCGACGATCACCGCCACGGTGGTGCCGCCGAAGCTGGGCAACCTGACGAACTCGAAGTAGAGGATCGTAAAGAGGAAGAATCCCAGGCACATGGCGCCCAGGCCGGCGCGGAACCGCCGCCGGATCCTGGACGCCGCGACCCTCTCGCCGGCCTCGAACTGCACGCCGACCGCGACCAGTCCCATGAGGAACGCGGAGAGCGGGATGAGCACGTGCTGGAGCTGCCAGGGGAACAACTCCAGCATGGAGTGGTACCCCTTCACCTTGACGTTGCCGAGGAAGGGCGCAAATCCGATGCCGACCGCGACGCTGAAGCCGCCCCCGTAGAGAACGAACCGCCGCGCCACCGGCGGCAGGTCGCTGAGTCTCGGCAACCTCATGGCGGGCAGTCCTGCTCGGTCCCGCCGGGTTGCGCCTCACAAAACGCATCCCTGGGGTCGGAGGCCTCGTAGATGTGGCACTCGACCGCTCGCGGTGATCCCTCCACCAGGTTCAGCCAGTACTTTCCCCGGTCGGTCGCCGTCTTCAAATGCGCCTTCGGGGGTTTGGCTTTGTATCGATAGAGGCCCCGCCAGACCTGCGGCTTGACACGGTTGGTCTGGATCTCGCCGTCCCAGAGCTCGTAGCTCACCGGGCTCATGCTGAAGACCGCACCCTTGGGAACGCTCTTGACGCAGAGGTCGAGCTGCAGGTCCAGCTGCTTCGCCTCGAACTGGATGATCGCGATCTTGTCCCAGATCCGCTGCAGCACCCGGTCGACTGCCCCCTTTTCCAGACGCCCCGGCGGCGGCCCGGCCGTGGCCGCGTGCAGGCGCTCCTCCCGGGCGGCCGGCGCGGGCGAAACCGGTGCCGGCGGTGCGCCCCGGAACACGGCCCATACGAGGTGCGCCGCGGACGGCGGACCGGCCGCCACCACCGGCAGCGCGGCGATCTCGGCGCGGGCCTTGGCGAAAAGGTCGCGGACATAGTCACGCATGGCCGCCAGCTCCGGGCCGGCGAGCGCCGCGGTCAGCCGCTGTTCCATCTGGTCGAGCAGGTGGTAAACCTTCTGCGGCTCGTAGCCCGCGCCCGGTTGCGCCGGCAATCCGATCCCGAGCTCCGTCGCCGTCCGCCGCAGCTCTTCACGGGCCCGCTCCAGCGCCGGGATGATCTGGCCCGCCACCTCCTCCTGCGAACGCTCGGGCGCCTGCGGCACTTCTCTCTCCGGCGCGTTCTGAGTGCGCCGCGGCCGCACCGGCAGTCCCAGGTGGCTGAGCTTCAGCGAGACGGTGAAGAGGCGGTCGCCGAAGCCGGTTTCGAGGCGCAGCAGCAGCGGACCGGACAACCTCACCCCGACCCCCGCGATCCCCGCCGTGCCGCTGGCCACCATGCCGGTGCGCGTGTGGAGGAGCGTCTCCTGGGCCACCTCCTCGCTGCGCAGCGCCAGCGTGTCGTCGACCGTCAGCAGGTCGCGGCGACGCAGGATGCCGAGGTACGGTGCGATACGGCCGCCGGCCAGGCTCCGCCCGATCCGCAGCAAAGCCTCGCCGCCGCGAAGACGGAACCGCGTCTGGCTCTCCGGCACCGCGAAGCCGGTAGCCGCGATGCCGGGAGAGCGGTCGGCGGTGACGCTCGGCATGGTGTGGACGCGAAATCCGGCGCCGGCAAACCAGGGGCAGCCGCTGCAGAGTTGCGCGCTCAGATCGAGGCCGAGGCCGAGGACCGCGCCCTGTCCCGTGACGACGGTGCTGTCGGCCGGCTCCGGCTTGTCGACAAAGCCGAGCCTCCAGCCGCTCCACGCCCCCTGCAGGACCAGGGTGGGATGGATCGCGAGGCCCGCGAGCGGCAGGCGCGGCAAGGCGATGGGCACCTGCGCGCCCGCGCCGGGTCCGGATCGCCAGTGCAGGTCGAACTTGCGGTTGAGGAGCGCGGGGTCGTCGTTGACGGCCGTCGTCACGCTGGTCCCGTGCTGCAGGTCGAGCAGGGTGATGGTCGTGGTGGCGGCGGAGATCTGCAGGCCGTCCTGCCGGGTATAGGCGCCGTCGAGGCCGAGCGCCACCCAGGCGCCCGTGGCCTGCGGGCTCTCCGCCGCCCACGCCGGCGCCGCGCCCTGCTCCGCCGCCGCCGGGCGGAGACCCTGCGTCAGCAGGATTCCCATCGCAAGAGTGAGCACCGCCCGGGCGATCCTCATGGCAGGCCGCTCCTTGACGACCTTGAAGCCAAGCGCCTCGGATCGCGTCCTAGCCTAGCTGCCGAGCGCGGATCGATTGGCGGCAAGACCAAAAGCAGCATTTTTAATATAATATAACAAATAACATCGCATGCGTATGATCGCTTATAAATATTTCGATTTCACTCGCCGCTGAGCGCGGATGCGAGGGCCTTTCCCAGCGCGCGGCGGGGCGGGGCGGACCTTCAAGGTGGCCGTCTCGGGCGCATCGCTGTTCGCCGCCCTCGCCCTGGCCGCCGCCGGGCGCGCCCAGGCGCAGCAGGGAAGCTGGCAGCCGGCGAAGGCGATGCCCACCCCCCGCCGGCTCCTGGCCGCCGCGGCCCTCGACGGCAAGGCCTACGCGCTGGGGGGCTGCGGCTCCGCCTGCTTCGAGCCCCCCCTGCAGACCTCGGCCTTCGAGGAGACGCGGGTCGAGGTCTACGATCCAAGCTCCGACACCTGGGCAGTGAAGAACCCGATGCCGACCATCCTCTTCGGCGCCGCCGCCGTGGCTCCCGGCAACGGCAAGATCTACACGCTGGGGGGCGTCGTCAGCGGCAACGTCGTCCAGGAATATGAGCCGGCGTCGGACTCCTGGACCTTGCGCCAGCCGATGCCGACCCCGCGCTACGGGCTCGCGGCGGTCGCCCTGGACGGCAAGATCTACGCGATCGGCGGCAACGGCCCCAGCAACGCGGTGGAGGTCTACGACCCGGCGACCGACACCTGGAGCAGCCGGGCCCCCATGACGACCGCGCGGGTCTTTCTCGCCGCCGCGGTGGCCGGCGGCAAGATCTACGCCATCGGCGGGTCGCCGGACTGCTGCGGCAACTCGCAGACCGACGTCGTGGAGGTCTACGATCCGGCGGCCGACCGGTGGGACATGGCCGCTCCCCTGCCGGTGGCCCTCCAGGTCTCGGCAGCCGCCGGCATCGACGGCCTGATCTATACCTTCGGCGGCTTCGTTCCCGGGTCCGGCCTGACCGGCGCGACCTTCCAGTACACGCCCGGTCTCGACGCCTGGACACGGCAGCCGGACATGCCCACGCCACGCGACGAGGCACCGGCGGTGGTGCTCGGCGGCGACGCCTTCGTGCTCGGCGGCGCCGTCCAATGCCACTGCCAGGCGCTGCCCTACAACGAGCGGTTCACGCCGGTGCTGCTGACGCCGACGGCCGACCTGGCCGTCGACCTGACCGGCGGCGCGCTCGGCGCCTGCGCGCCGGTCCGCTTGCGCATCGCCGTCGCCAACCATGGCCCGGATCCCGCCAGCGGCGCGCTGGTGGAGGACCGGTTCCCTCCCGAGCTGTCCGGCATCGCGTGGACTTGCCAGGCCTCCGGAGGGGCCCGGTGCGGGGCGACGATGGGCGGCGGCAGCGACAGGATCGAGGAGCGGGTGGATCTACCGGTTGGCGGGAGCGTCGTCTACGAAGTCAGCGCGACGCTTGCGGCAAGCGCCTCGGGCAGCCTTGCCGACACTGCCAGGGTCGAGCCCCCGGCCGGCGTCGTCGATCCGCAACCCGGCAACGATCGGAGCACCTTCGCGGCCCCGATCGCCTGTGCCGCCGACCTCGAAGTGCAGAGCGTCGCACCCCCCACCCTGGTTGCGGGGGCGACGGCTCCCTATGTCGTGACGGTGACCAATCACGGCCCCTGCTGCGCCGCGGCCACCGTCCTCGTCGTCACGCCTCAGGCCGGCCTCGACCTCGTCTCCCCTCTGCCGAGCGGCTGCGCTGCCGGCGGCGGGCAGCTCACCTGCCGCCTCGGCACGATCTGCCCCGGCCAGGTGAAGCAGGTGAGCGCGAGGGTGGGAGCGTCCTGCGACGAGCCCGTGGGCCCGATCGCCAGCCTCGCCCAGGCGACCGGCGCGACCTGCGACCCGGTCCCGGCGAACAACTCCCGGAGCGCCGTGACGCGGGTCGAGGTCGTGGCCGATTACGCGATCGTCAAGACGGTGACCTGCACGCCGCCGGTCGTGACCGGTGACGCGATCCGCGCGACCGCCGGCTGTGCGCAGGCGGCGGTTGGCGAGACCCTCGAATACCGACTCGTGGTGACCAATTACGGGCCCAGCTGCCCGCCCGGGGTCACCGTCGCCGACGTCTTCGCGCCGGCGCTCACCGGGGCGCTCTGGTGCGCGGGCGCCGGCTGCACTCCGTTCCGGACCGGGAACCTCCTGGCCGGGGTCGACCTGGCGCCGCTGGCGAGCAAGACCTTCCTGGTCACCGCGGGGATCTCTCCTGCCATCTGCGCCGTCGCTGCCGCGCAGGTCTCTCCCGGCCAATGCGACATTCTGCCGGTCTCTCCCCCCGCGTGCCTATGCGGGACCGTGAGCAACACCGCCAGCGTCTCGGTGCCGCCAGGGGTCGTCGATCCCCACCCCCGCAACGACTCCTCCACCGTCACCACCGAGGTGCTGCTGGTGCTGGCAAAGCGGCCGCCGTAGCCGGCGCTCCCAGATGCCCTGGTTGCGCCACGGGCCGTCCAGAGAATCATCAAGGACCGCGAGAGCGGCACGATAGCCCGCGGGGTCGCCAAGGAACCCAAGACCTTGCCGGATGCCCGAGCCGGCGGCTTTCCCTTACACTAGCGGCCGTGAGCCTGGCCAACGCCCCCGTCCCGCCGGCACCCGAGCCCGGGCCGGCGCCGGTGCCGGCATCGCCGTCGGCGCGGTCAGCACCGCCGCCGCCGTCCGGACCCACCATCCCGGCCGCCGCGGCCGAGCCGGTGGCGGCCGTGGACCGCGCCTGGCTGCGGATGGACGAGCCGGCCAACCTGATGCAGATCAATGGCGTGCTCGTGCTCGACCAGCCGGTCGCGGTCGAGCGCATCAAGGCGATCGTCCGCCGCCGCCTGCTGCCCATTCCGCGCTTTCGCCAGCGCGTGGTGGCCGGGCCGGGCGGCCAGCCGCGCTGGGAGGAGGACCCCGGCTTCGACCTCGACCGCCACGTCAAGTCGGCGGCGCTCCCCGGGCCGGGGGACGACGCGGCGCTGGCGGCGATCGTCGGCGAGCTGATGGGCACGCCGCTGCCCTCGGACCGCCCGCTGTGGGAGTTCCGCCTGCTGCAGCCCTACCGCGGCGGCTGCGCGCTGGTGGCGCGGATCCACCACGCGATCGGCGACGGCGTCGCCCTGATGCTCGTGCTGCTGTCGCTCACCGACCTCGAGCCCAACGGCCCGCCCACGGTCAGGCCGCTGCCCGACGAGCCTCTCGCCGAGGAGGCGCCGCAGGCCGCCGCGGTTCCCGGGCCGGCGGCAGCCCCGCAACCGCCGGAGACCTCGGAGCCGCCGGAGGCGCCAGGCGCCAACCCCTTCACCGACCTCTTCTGCCATCCGCTGCGCGACCTCGCCAAGGTCCGCGCGCTCGCCGACGAGGTCTCGCCCGAGCTCATGCGCCTGCTGCACGCCCCGGTCGAGGCGCTGCGCCGCGCTCCCCTGCTCGCCGGCATCGGCGGCGCCGGCGCCTTCGCCCGCCTGGTGGCCCGTCCGGCCGATCCCAAGACCCCGTTCAAGGGGCCGCTCGGAGTGCCCAAGCGGGTCGCCTGGTCCGAGCCCCTGGCGCTGGACCAGGTCAAGGAGATCGGGCGCGCGCTGGGCGGCACGGTCAACGACGTGCTGGTGACCGCGGCCGCCGGCGGCCTGCGCCGCTACCTGGCGCACCGGGGTGAGACCAGGCGCCGCCTCGACATCCGCGCCGCCATGCCGGTCAACCTGCGGCCGCTCGGCAGGATGTCCCAGCTCGGCAATCATTTCGGCCTGGTCTTCCTGTCGCTGCCGCTCGGCATCGGCGACCCCCTGGCGCGCCTCGCCGAGCTCCGCCGGCGCTCCGCCGCGCTGCGCCGCTCCGCGGAGGCCCCGGTGGTGCTGCTCATCCTGCGCGCCATCGGCAGGGTGCCCCTGGCGGTCCAGCGCCTGGTGGTCCGGATCTTCGCCACCAAGGCGACGCTGGTGATGACCAACGTCCCGGGTCCGAACCGCACCCTGTATCTCGCCGGCAAGGCGATCCGCGACATTTTCTTCTGGGTGCCGCAGTCCGGCCGTGTCGGCCTGGGAGTCTCGATCCTCAGCTACCGGGGCACCGTCCGCCTGGGGGTCGGCACCGACGCCGGCCTGGTGCCGGACCCGGAGGCCATCGTCTCGGGCTTCCACGCCGAGCTCGACGAGCTGCTGCGCCTCGCCCGCCGGCGCCCGGCCTGACCGCGCCGTGACCGCGGGCGAAGACGCGGTGGACGGGCGGCGGCGCGGCGCCCGCACCGCCATCCTGCTGGCCCTCGCGGCCCTCCTCGTCTACAACCTCAACGGCAGGGTCATCGCCTCGAGCGACACCCGCGCGACCCGCTTCGTGCCCTTCGCGCTGCTCAGGGGCGGCACCCTCCTGCTCGACCCGGTGCTCGACGTGGTGCAGACCTCGCGCCGCGCCTACTGGGTCCAGCCGGCGCGCGGCGGCGGCCATGCCTCGCTCTTTCCCGTCGTCACTCCGCTGCTGGTGACGCCGCTCTACGTGCCGGCGGCGGTCCTCCTCGCCCGCCAGGGCTGGCCCGCCCCCGCCCTGAACGCGGCCGGAGCGTTCATGGAGAAGCTCGCCGCCTCCTGCATCGCGGCCACCGCCGCCGGGCTGATGCTCGTGCTGCTCCGCCGGCGCCTGCCCCCGGCCCGCGCGCTGGGGCTCGCCGCCGCCTTCGCGCTGGGCACCGAAACCTGGATGATCGGCAGCCAGGCCTTGTGGCAGCACGGCGCCGAGGAGCTGCTGCTGATCGTGGCCCTCCTCGCCTTCACCGGGCCGCTCCGCGCGGCGCACCTGGCGATCGGCGGCGCCGCCTGCGGCCTGGCGATCGCCGGCCGCCCGATCGACGCCCTCCTGGTGGCGCCGTTCGCGCTGCTGGCCCCGGCCTGGGCCGGGCGCCGGGCCGCCTGGTTCTTCCTTGCCGCCGCCGCGCCGCTGGCCCTGACGCTGGCCTACAACCTCGACGCTTTCGGCCTGCCGGGCGGCGGCTACCAGCTCTTCGTCGAAGCCGGGCGCCGCTACTTCGAGCAGCCGATGGCCCGCGGCCTGGTCGAGATGCTGTTCAGCCCGGACAAGGGGCTGTTCGTCTACACCCCGTTCCTTCTCTTCCTGCCGGTCTACCTGCGGCGGGCGCTGGGAATGCGCCGCAACGGACCGGCATCCGCAAGCAGGCCGGTGTCTGAAAGCGTGCCGGCACCTGTAAGCGGGCCGGCCGCCCTCCAAGCTCAGGCTGCCGGGCCGCCGCCAGCCGCGGCCGGTGACCGCGGCCCGCGACCGCCGGGGCCACCGCCGCCCGCCGGCCGGCTCGCCGCGCTCTGCCGCTTCCTGGCCGACTTCCTGGCCGACCGCGACCGGGCGCTGAACACCCTCCTGCTTGCCGCCATCCTCGCCCAGCTGCTGGTCTACGCGCGGTCGGAATGGCGGGGCGGCAGCTGCTACGGGCCGCGCTACCTCACGGACCTGCTGCCGCTTGCCGTCTGGATGCTGGCGCCGGTCGTCGCCGCGCTGCAGCCGCGCCCGCTCGCCGTTTTCCGCCTCGCCGTCGTGTTTTCGATCGCGGTGCAGGCCGTCGGCGCCTTCTGCTATCCGCGCGGCGCCAGCGACCTGCGCATGGCCCGGGAGGATTCTCACCTCCCCGCCTACCTGATCGAGGCCGAGGCCGGCGTCGTCACCCCCGGCTGGCTCGAGGCCCTCCGCGGCCGTTGAGCGCTCCGCTCGCGGCCGGCAGCCCACGGGCACGCCAGCCCACGGGCACTCCAGCCCATGGGCACTCCAGACCACAGGCACACCAGACAGCCGGCATGCCAGGCCGCCGGCCCACTGGCGCCAGCCGGCTGCGCCGGCCAGCGGGCACCGCCACACTGCGGTCACCGCCGGCGATCAGTCCGCGCCGCGCGGGTCGCCGCGCTGGCTCACCGGCACCCGCCAGCTGACCCGGAACGTCGACTCGTCCCGGGTGAACCGCAGGTCGCGCCAGTCGCACAGGTGGGCCAATCGTTCGAGGATGCGGCGCCCGCCATAGGCCTCGATGCCGCGCGCCGCCGCGGCGCCGGCAGCCGCCGCCGCTGCGGCGTGCGGCAGTTCGTTGACGACCGCGAAGAGCAGCTCGCGGCGCACCGGGTCCAGGGTGACGGCGAAGCTCGGCACCGAGCCCGGCCGCCCATGCCGCACGGCGTTGATCAGCACCTCGCCGAGGAAGAACCCGAAGCCGCCGCGCAGCGGCGCCGCGAACCAGTAGTCGTCAGGCCAGTCGATCGCCGCGCGCAGCACCTCGCTGCCCTGCGGCGGCCGCTCCGCCAGCACGCCGTTGTCCCAATGCAGCCGTGACCGCAGCCGCGCGTCGTCGCGCACCCTGGCGAAGATCTCCCGCCAGCTCGCGACCGTCGCCAGTGCCTGCGCCGCCTCGATCGAGCAATCGGGGGGCAGCGGCGGCTCGGCGTCCCAATGCTCGAGCAGCCAGGCGGTGGCGAGCACCCGCCGCTCCAGATAGAACGCCAGCCAGCGGGCAAACCCCGCATCGCCGTTTCCTCCGTTCTCGCTGCTCCCTTCGTTCTCGCCGTTCCCTCCGTTCTCGCCGCGCCCGCCGCTTGCGCCGCGCCCGCCGCTCGCGCCGCGCTCACCGCTGCTACCGCTCCGCTCGAGACAGTGCGCGAGCACGCGGGCCAGCGAGTCGACGCCGTGCGCGAGCAGCCCGGCCAGCTTGCGCCGCTCGTCGACGCGGGTGCTCCCCTCGAGGTCCGCGCGCCACAGCGCCAGGTCGGCCTCGGGCTCCACCAGGAAGAGCACGGCCAGGCGATGGCGCTCGTCGGCGCGCAGCGCTTCGATCGGCGCGGTCACCGCCACCGAACGGACGATGGCATAGCGCGTCTCCAATCCGCCCGATTCGCCGCGGACCCGCAGCGGCACGCCGTAGGCGCGGCGCGAGCCCCGATCGGCCACCTGCATGCGGGCGTAGTGCTCGCGCGCCCGCGGCTCGTCGGCGACCAGGTCGCGGGCGCGGGTGCCGCTCGCGATCCCCAGGCCCGCCGCCGCCAGGTTGCCGTAGACCACCTCGTCGGTGTTGGGATCCACCACCATCAGCGGCACCTGCATGGTGTTGAGCAGGTTCTGCTTCTCCGCCAGCTCGCGCTCGGCCTTCCACTGCGCTCTCTCGGTCCGCCGCCGGCTCGCCTCGAAGCTCGCCAGCAGCAGGACCACCAGCAACCCGAGCAGCGCCGCCGGCAGCAGCGCGAAGCTCGAGCGGGTGACCGGAAAGAGCGTCACCAGCCAGGTCGTCGCGGCCACCTGCAGCGCGGCGACGGCCCCCCGCCCCTCGACCGTGCCGTGGTAGAGATAGAACGGGTTGACCGCCCGCCCGGCGCGTCCCTCGGCGGCGGCCAGCGCCGTCACCGCCGCGCGCAGCTCGGCCGGCGCCCCGGCGCGGCCATGCGCCGCCATCGCCGTCCACGGCCGCCACGCCTCGCGCGCCGGCGCGTCCAGCCGCACCACCTCCGCGGCCATCGGCGGCTCGATGTGCGCGGCGAAGTCCTGCCAGTCGATGGCGAAGACGAGGTCGGCGCAGACGACCGCCTGGTAACCGGTGCCCGGATCGCGCACCGGCACCAGCAGGGTCGCCACCACACCCTGTCCGCCGAGATCGAGGTACAACCCGGAGTAGTAGGCCCGCGAACGCCAGGCGGCCGGCGCGCCGAAGTCGAAGCGGAAGACGAACTCGTTGGGGACGAAGGTCGGCAGCTCGGGCAGCTTGCGGAACTCCCGTCCCTCGCCGAGCGCCGCCTCGCGCCGCGACTCGACGCTTCCGGGATCGGCGGCCATGGGTGCCGACAGCAGCGTCCCGTCCTCCGCCACCGCGTACAGCCTCACCACCCGCGGCGCCTGGCCCCCCGGCACCGCCGGCAGCGGGTGGCTGGCGAGCGCCGTGCGCAGCGCTTCGCCGGCCGCCAGCAGGTGGTGGGTGGCGTAGAGCAGGAACCGGTTCGCGGGCGCCGAGAGATCACCCACGTCCGCGGTGTCCACGGCGCGCCGCCGGGTCAGCGCGAACCACTGGCCGTGCAGCTCCAGGTAGCGCTGCACCCGGAACTGCAGCGGCGGCTCCGTGCCGCCGCCGCCCGGACCCCCGCCCGGGCCACCGCCCGGGCCGCTACCCGGGCCGCCCGGACCGCCGCCCGCTGCCGCACCGATCAGCGCCGATTCGGGCAGCGGCCGCGGCGTGTCGCCGGGCGCCGGCCGCGGCGGCAGCGTCGCCAGCGGCGCGCGCAGCTCGGCGAGGAACGCCGGCAGTGAGCTCTCGTCGTGCCAGTCGGCGATCTCGCCGTAGAGGCGCGCCTTGGCCGGGTCGGCGATGTGCTGGCGGTACCGCTTGAGCTCGAGGTGCAGCCACGCGGACACCCCCGGCGTCTCGGTGGGCCGGCTGGGTACGGTGTCCTGCACCAGCTCGAAGATGGTCTCGCCGCGGCTCTGGCCGATCCGCTGCCGCCACTCCTGACGCAGCGACAGGAAGGTGACGCCGGCAAGCGCGGCCACCAGCAGCACCCCCAGGTACAGCAACCACGGCGTGGACCGAAGCCGGTAAGATCGTGCCATGTCCTGGGTTGCAGCGGAGGGCTTCCAAAGGCGCCCCCTGGTCGTCGTGGAGGATCACTTGTACCACATGACCGAGCTGCTCGAGCGGCTTGGCGGCGGGCCTCCGCTCTACGACCAGCTCACCGTCGTCTGCCTCGACCGCCCCGGTCCCGACACCACCCGCACCGTCGCCCGCTGGCTGGCTGCCTGCCCCGGCCTGCAGGTGGTCGCGGCCATCGACCCGGAAGCGGCGAGCGCCTCCCCGAACCCCGCCGCCCATGCCGCTCATGCCACCCAACCCGTCCGTCCCGCCGGTGCCGCTCATGCCTCCGATGCCGCCGCTGCCGTCGCGAGCGACACCGGAGCGCCGGCGCGCTTCCGGCAACTGCCGCCGGCGGCGTTCACCAGCCCGCAGCGGCTGTGCCAGACGATCGCCGCCGCCTTGCGGCCCGGCGGCCTGCTGTTGCAGGACGTCCAGCTCCAGACCCTGGCGTTCATTCCCCCCGACCGCTGGTGGGAGTCGATCTATCTCGCCAGCGCCGTCCGCGGGATGTTCGCCGAGCGTCCGCCGGCTTGCCGCTTCGTCTCCAACAAGCGCGGCTACGAGGCGACTTTCGGGCGCGACCTGCTCGACGCCGGCTTCGATCCGCGCGACGTGATCGACAAGGGCGACCTCGACCGGGCGGTGGTGCCGACCCTGCGCGGCCACCTCGACCGCGCCTTTCCGCTCGTCCTGCGCCTGGCGGCGCCCGGGAGGCTGCCGTGGGAGCTGCGGGTCGGCCGCGCCGGCGGCGAGCGCGACGAGACCGAGGACCAGCTCGACCTCGTGCTGTGGAGCTCGGGCGACGGCGCCCACGAGCTCGGCGGCCGCGCCCTCGCCGCCTTCTCCGCGGCCAGCGCGGGCAGCGCGGCCGGCGCGGCCGCCCGCCGGCCGCCTCGCCCCGACGAACCGCCGCCGCGGCCGGCGCACCGCCGCGTCGCCTTCAGGCCCGGCAACCAGGAGGCGCTCACCTGGCGCGGCCTCCTCGGCGACCGCCTGGCCGGCGGCCCCGGCCTGGCGGTGCTCGCGGTCGGGCGCCGCCTCGCCCCGGCCGGCGCCGGCAAGCCCGAGATCACCAACATCGCGGCCCGCCATCTGCACACCCTCCGCGGCCGCCTCGCAGACCCCGCTGCCATCGTCACCGCGCATCACGCCTACCGCCTGTGCGAGCGCCTGGCCGTGGGCCTGGCCGAGGAAGCCCGCGCCACCATTTCTCCAGGGGGCCTCTCGTGAAGAAGATCCTTGCCGGCCTCGCCGGCGTCGTGCTGCTCCTCGTCGCCGTCCTGGTGGTGCGCGCCTCCACCCTGCGCTCGCGCCAGGTCGAGGCTCGCCCGGTCGCCGATCTCCAGGTCGACGCCCGCGCCGCCGCCGAGCATCTCGCCGCCGCGCTGCGCTTCCGCACGGTCGCGCGTCCCGACGGCCTGCCGGCGGAGCCCGCCGAGATGGCCGGCCTCGACAGCTATCTCGAGCAAGCCTTCCCGCGCGTCCACGCCGCGCTGTCGCGCGAGGTGGTGAACGGCTACAGCCTGCTCTACACCTGGCCCGGCGCCGACGCCACGCTGCCGCCCATTCTCCTGCTCTCGCATCTCGACGTCGTGCCGGTCGAGAGCGGCTGGAGCGTGCCGCCGTTTTCGGGGCGCATCGCCGGCGGCTGGATCTGGGGCCGCGGTTCCCTCGACGACAAGATGGGAGTCGTGGGCGCGCTCGAGGCCGTCGAGCTGCTGCTCGGGCGCGGCTACCGGCCCCGGCGCACCGTGCTGCTCGCCTTCGGCCACGACGAGGAGGTCGGCGGCCGTCGCGGCGCCGCCGTCATCGCCGCGCTGCTGCGCCGGCGCGGAGTCAAGCCCCAGCTGCTGCTCGACGAGGGGGGCCTGGTCGGCGAGCGCCTGATCCAGGGCCTCGCGGCGCCGGTGGCCTTCGTCGCCACCGCCGAGAAGGGTTACGTCAGCCTCGAGCTCGCCGTCCGCGCGCCCGGCGGCCACTCCTCGATGCCTCCCGCCCAGACCGCCATCGGCATCCTCGCCGCCGCCCTCGCCCGCCTCGAGAGCCACCCGATGCCGGCGCGCATCGCCGGCGTCACCGCCGAGTCGTTCGCCACGGTCGCGCCCGAGATGCCGTTCGCGGCCCGCGTCTTCCTCGGCAACCTCTGGCTCTTCGAGCCGCTCGCCATCCGCGTCCTGCAGGCCTCGCCGCCCTCCAACGCCACCATCCGCACCACCACCGCCATCACCATCGTCCAGGGCGGCGTCAAGGACAACGTCCTGCCCTCCGCGGCGCGCGCGGTGGTCAACTTCCGCATCCTCCCCGGCGACAGCATCGCCGCCGTCGAAACCCACGTGCGCTCGGCCGTCGCCGACCGCCGCATCGCCATCAGCCGCTTCGGTCCGACCGCCACCGAGCCGTCCGCCGAGTCGCCGACCGCGGCGCCCGCGTTCCAGCTCCTGGCGCGCACCATCCGCGAGGTCCTGCCAGGGGTGGTGGTGACCCCCAATCTGCTCTCCGGCGCCACCGACAGCAGGCATTACGCCGCCGCCCTGGGCACACTCCCCTACCGCTTCGTGCCCATGCGCCTGGCCGCCGCCGACCTGGCCCGCATCCACGGCGCCGACGAGCGCCTGGGCGTCTCCAACTTCGCCGAGATCGTCCGCTTCTACGCCCAGCTGCTGCGCAACGGCGCCTCCTGAGGGCACGCCTCCGGCGGGCCTCCTAGGGCAGCAGCCGGAACGAGCGTTGGACGACCGTCCAGTCGCCTGCCGAGGCGGGCCTGGCGACCGCCATCTCGCGGGTGCCTCGACCGGTAAGGCTCGTCCTCAGCAGGCGGCTCAGCGGGTTCTCCTCGCCCGGCCGCGGCAGCGCGGCGTCGCGGACCGTCCTTTGCAAGAGCGGGCCGAAGTCGGCCTCCGCGGTGGTGGCGAACAGCTTGACGGTTTCGAGCCAGCCGCCCCGCCGCGCCTCCGGAGCGCCGCCATAGGGGAACTCCGGCGGCAGTGCGAGCGTGATCTCCTCGCCCTCGCCCCCGTCCTCGCCAGCGCCAGCGTCCCTGCCTGCACCCACCATCGTGGCCGTGTCGCGGGCAGCCGCCTTCTGCTGCCCGCCCATCGCCGGATAGACCAGGCTGATGGCGGCGCTGAGGCCGAAGTCGAGCAGGTAGAAAAAGAGCGGCGAGGGATGGCAGTGGGTGATCCTGAAGGCGATTCGCTCGCCGGCTTGAAAGGTCGGCTCGCCCAGGCTGAGGCCCTGCTCGTCGACGCCGCGCTCGACCCAGCGCTCGCCCTCGCGGCCCAGCACCGCGAGCTGCACCCTGCCGCGGAGCGGGCCGCCGGGATCGGCCAGCTCCATCGCCGCCCGGTAGCGCGCCCGCTTCTCGAGGTTCTCGAGCAGGAGACCCGCCACCCCCGGCTCGCACGCCGCATGGACCGGCATCAGCAGCTCGCCGTCCTCGCCGACCACCGCCCAGCTGTCCGCCGCCAGCGGCCCCGCCGAGGGCACGGCGGCGTTCGCCGCCACCACGCCGCGCGCCGCCAGCAGGTACAGCCGCGCCGCGGCCCTTCCCCCGCCCCGGTGCAGGCGCAGCAGGGGCGAGGCGGCGATTCCTGCTCGCAACGCCGCCGCGGCGGCCGGCGAGCGCGTGGCACCGGCGTCGATCTCGACGTCGAAACGCGCCTCGCCGTAGCGGTGCGTCTGCTCGACCGCCCGGCCGCCAGCCTCGCCCACCGCTCCTTCCAGCAGCCTCGCCTCGCTCTCCAGGGCCCCGACCCGCGTCACCTCCACCCGCCCCAGCGGCCGCACGCCCGGGGCGCGGAACTTGGTTGCCGGCGGATACACCAGCCATGCCGATCCGGCGGTCATGCCGCAGGCGGCGCCGGCCGCCAGCGTCACCCCTGAGGCGCCATTCGACCGGGCCGGCACGAACCGCATCGGCTCGAGCACCGACAGTCCGAAGACCTGCCGGTCGCGCGCCCCTTCGAGCTGCGGGTGCTGACTGGGGTACCTGCCGTTGACCTGGGGTGCGACGACCTCGAAGACGTCACGGAAGGTGGTCACCGCTCCCGCCTTCGCCAGCTCCTGGCACAGGAAGTAGCTCAGGGCGCCGTGCTGCACGCCGCCGGCGTCCTCGGCCAGCACCTCGAAGGAGGTCTCGGCGCTGCGGCACCCCGCCAGCAGGACGTACTTGCTGCCGAGAGGCAGCCGGAAGCTGCCGGCGCCCTCGGCGGGGCCGTCCGCGGCGGCCGGGCCGCCGACGCCGGCCGCATCGCGGCGGCTGGCCGGGAAGCCGCGCGCGCCGCCCAGGTCGGAGACCCCGGCCCGCGGGTCGGCTTCCACCCAGCGTCCCTTGGCGCCGAACGGATCACGCAGGATGTGCCCCGAATGGCAGCTGTCGAAGATCAGCGTCAGGTGGCCCGTGCGCTCTGTCAGCCGCAGCAGCCACCGGTGGATCTCGGTGTCGCGGATGTCCCGGTTCTCGAATGGGGCCCGCCCGCTGTCGCTGGGCACGATCGTCTCGTCCATCCCGTCGGGAGCCTTGGGATCGGCCATGCGGGAGCCGTGTCCGCTGTAGTGGATCACCACCACGTCGTCCGGACCGACCCGCTCGCTCAAGCCGTCCAGCGCCGCCAGGATGCCCGCCCGGGTGGCGGCGCCGTTCAGCAACCGCTCGACGTTGCCGGCCGGGAAGGAGAAACGGCTGATCAGCAGCCCGGCCATCGCGTCCACGTCGTTGACGCAGCCCGCGAGCTGGGCGTGCGGCGGGAAGTTGTCGTATCGGTCGATGCCGATGAGCAGCGCCCATCGGTTGACCTTCGCGGTAACGGTCGGCATCTGGGCTAGACTCCTTTCGCCATGACTCAGTCACGGAAGAACCGCCGGCGCCGGATTTGGTTAGAGATCTCGCCGTAGGACACACGGCAGGCGGATGACCTTGCCGACCTCGGCAATCGATCGAGTCGTCCTCCTGGTCCAGCAGATCCAGGCCGGGACCGACTACCAGCGCGGCTGCCGCGAGCTCTACCAGCTGTTCCAGCGGCGGGTGGTCAGATTCTTCGCGGTGCGCGGTTTTTCCTCCGACGAGTGCGCGGAGCTCACCCAGGAGACCTTCGTTCGGGTCTTTCTGGGCATCGGGCGCCTGAACGACGCATCCCGATTCGCGACATGGCTCTACGAGATCGCCGCCAACGTCTATCGCAACGAGCTACGGCACCGCGGCGCGGCGAAGCGCGACGCCTTCGAGGAATCGATCGAGGACCTGGCCGAGAATCAGGCGGCGAGACCACCCGACACCATCGCGGCGTTGAGCGCGACCGAGCCCGGCCCGCTGGACGTGGCCTTGCATCGGGAGCGGGTCGAGAGGCTGCGTGCCAGCCTCACGCTGCTCCCCCCGCAGATGCGGCGCTGCGTGTATCTGCGGCTGTACCAAGACCTCAAGTACCGCGAGATCGCCGCGCTGATGCGCATTTCGATCGAGACGGTGAAAGCTCACCTGCACCAGGCCCAGAAGCGCTTGCGGGTGGACTTCCCCGATCGGCCGGACGGCGAAGAGACCCAAGGTGCCCCATGAACGATGACTCGGACGGCGTTGCCAAATCGCTCCGGGAGCTGGCGAGCGAGGCCCGGCAGCGTCAAGGGCCCGGCGCTCACCCCAGTCCCGAAACGCTGACCGCCTACCACCGAGGCGAGCTGACCCCGGCCGCCGAGGAGGGTGTCCAGGAGCACCTGGCGGTCTGCCGCCACTGCGCGCGCCTGCTGCTCGACCTGCCTTCCTTCCTGGAGGCGCCCGACGCCGCTCTCGAGACCGCCGATGCGGCGGCGGCCGAGGCGTCCTGGCGAGAGATCCGCGCGCGCCTGCCGGGGACCTCGGAGCCGGCCGGGAGGCCGGGCGCGGCCGAATTCGCCGTCAGAAAAGACTGGTGGCATCGTTCGAGCCCGCTCGCTGCCGCCGCGATGCTCGCCGCGGCCGCCCTCGTCGCCGTGCCGCTCTGGATCATCGCCCGCCAGCTCGCCGCGCCGGAGATGCCGCCCGAAACGATCGAGCTCTTTGCGCCCGAGGCCCAGCGCGGGACCGCCGAGCCGCCTGCCGTCCCGCCGGCCACCGTGCACGCCGGGGCCGCGGCCACCACCCTGCTCCTGCGCCTGGCGCGCCCCCAACCCGACCTCCGCTTCCGTGTCGAGCTGCTCGCCGCCGCGGCCGGCACCACCGGCACGGCCGGTACCGCCGGCACGCCTGCCGGACCTTCCCTGCCGGTTCCGGCGGTGAAGGTCGTCGACGCGCGGACCCTGGTGCTCGTCCTGGCGCGGCGGCAGCTGGCTCCCGGCCAGTACCGGCTCAGGGTGCTCGACGCCGACCAGCCGTCGGCGGAGCCCCTCGGCGACTACGGGCTCGCGGTCGTCGATCCCTGAACGGCGGCACCCAACAATCACGCCGCGGCCGGTGTCTTTCACCGCATGGCCGCCGACCGCCAGCAGGCGGCACTGCTCGCCGGGGAGGCGCCGAGGGCCCCGGAGTTGCCGCTGCCGTTCGAGATCGACCCCACCGGCTTCCCGCTGGTCTGGGTGGAAGCGATCGCCGCCTGGATGCACTGGCTGCCGGTGTCGAAGCTGCAGCTCGAGCGCTGCCAGCGCCAGGCGCCGGGCCGCGGGTTCGACGCCGCCTGGTACGACCACCTGCTGGCGCTCAACCCGCACGTCGCGCCGGCCCGCGTCACCTCCGAGAATTACCACCGCGCCCTGCTCACCGGCATCCTGCCCGCCGAGGCGCAGCGCTTCGCCGCCCTGCTGGGCGCAGGGTTCGCCGTTCCCACTCTCGACGAATGGCTGCGGGCGTGGTCGTCGCTCGACGCCATGTCCGCCGAGCGCGGCCTGCCAGGAGCCCTCGCCCATCACCTCGACGAACCGGTGCGGACCCTCATGCTGCGCATCGACAGCGCGCTGGCGACGACCGCCGCCAGGGCGCGGCGCCACCGGACCCTGGCGGACCAGATGCTGCTGCGCTTCGGCGTGCTCGAATGGGTCGAGCGGCAGGGAGACCCCGCGCGCTGGGTGGGGATCGGCGAGCCGGCACGCCTGGCCCCGGGCGTCCGGGTGTCCCCGGAGCGCGGTCCCGTCGTCCCCGACCGGCCGGAGGCCTTCCGCTCCTACCTGTTCGGGTTCCGGTTGATCCGGAAGGCGTAGCCCACACGCCCTGCAAGCACCTAACCTGCTGCCAGGGCGGCCAGCTCGACGTCAGCCGTGAGGGGCTCGCCGTGAAAAGTTAACCGAGAAAGGCCCGCCGACACGCCAGCCGGCCTTCGGCAGGTCGCGGCCCTCAACTCCCGGAGGCTTGTCGAAGGTGATCTCCAGATGGACGATCTGGCCACGCAGCTCGGGTGCGTATTGCGCGCCATCGAGGAACGTGTAGTCCCACCAGATCCATACGTCGTCGTCCACCAGCCGGACCTCGCGTGTGTCCGGCTTGCCGAGGATCTGTTCCACCTCGGCCTCCGTCTTGCCGGCGACTCGCGACTGGATCTTATCGAAGGACATCTGCGACCGTGGAGAGCCGGCGGCGCGCGCACCGCATCCGGTCCAACCGCCACCGATCGCTGCCGCGAGAAAGAAGACAACTCCGACTCGCCAGACCGCCGTTCTCGCCGCTCCTGTCCGCAGATCGTACGTCATGGGTATCACCACGGCCGGATCATCCTTGGGGATTCATGGGTGACGCGATCAGCCGAAACGGGCCGGAGCGATCCCGCCACTCCGGCCCTCGGCCTCGAATGGCCGTCGGAGCACGCTGGCGCCTGTCAGTCACCGCCGCGGTCGATGGCGGGTGGCGGATTGCCTCCACCCGTGCCGCCCTCTAGGTCTCGGTGCGGCGGCCGGTCGCCGCCCGCCTCCTTCGCACTCTGGCGCCTGTCGTCGCCGTCACAACCGCGGTCGGGCGGGGGTGGCGGGCTGCCTCCGCCCGTGCCGCCCTCGTCCCCTCTTCGACCATCCCCTCGCCCTTCATGTTGCGCAGTGTGATGTTGCTTGCGCTCGTTTTTCGCCCCGCTCTCGTTTTCTGACATGGCACCCTCCGCGACAAAGATGTTGATGGTGCGCAGGAACCGGCTCGGCCTTCGAGTTGCGTATCCTGCGCCGGTGGCTGTCTGTTTCAGACACCGTCGCGGAGAGGGATGTTTAGCAGCGGGTAAGGCGGATGAAAGGACCTGCGGCTCAACGCCAGTCGCCGACGAGCTCGAACCCGGCCCAGTAACAGGGCGCGCGCCAGCGCGCATCCCGCCACATGGCCCGTTGCGCGGCGCAGAGCGCTGCCACGGGCGCGAGCTTTTCGACCAGCAGGCCGCGATAGAAATGCGTCATGAGCGCGGCAGTCGAGCGATCGCCGACGTCCCAAAGGCTGACCACCACCCGCCGCGCGCCGGCGCTCAGGAAGCTCTGCGGCAGGCCAACCAGTCCCTCGCCACCCTGCTCCTTGCCCAGCGCCGTCCTGCAGGCGCTGAGCACCACCAGGTCGGCCGGCAGGTCGAGATCGGCGATTTCATGGGCCCGCAGCCAGCCGTCGCGCGTGCGCCCGCCGCGGTCGAGCTGCGACAGGGCGAGCGCCGATAGCTCGGGCCGATCCGCGCGCTGGATGCCGTGAGTCGCGAAGTGGACGATCTGGTAGTTCCGCAAGCGGCCACCGCGCACGAGCTCGCGGTTGGCATCGAAGCCGAACGCCTGGAACACGCCTTGCCCCCCTGCCAGCGCGGCGATCTCCTTCGCCTCCTCCTGGGCATAGGGCAGCCTTGCCAGCCTGGCCAGGAGTGGGTCGAGCTCCGGCATTGAAACCGCAAGAGGGTGCGCCCGTTCGTCCTTATCGCCAAATACCGGATCGGCGACGATGGCCAGAAAGCGGCCCGGGCTGAACCGCGTCTGTTGCCTGGCGCGCAGCTCCCCCAGGACCGCCAAGGAGGGCGCGTAGGAGATCTCGTGCCGCAGGACCAGCGGTTCCGCTCCTCCCCTGGGATCCGGCAGCGCCGCGAACGGAATGTACTGCAGCGCGCCGTCGGCAACGATCAACAGTCGCCGGTCGCCAAGCCGTTCGGCAACCTGACCGAGAAGGATGCGGCTGAGCTCGGCCGCCTGCTTCGCCGCCGCATCCTGCTCCTCCGGCTGCGGGCTGCGCGACAGCGACGAGTACGCCGCGCGGACGAGCGGCTCGAGGCGGTCGCTGCCCGGCAGCTCGAAGCTCGCCACGGCATCGCGGGTCGCGGCCCACAGGAAGGACTTCGCCGGCCCGAAGGAGTACTCGAGGAGAAGGGTGTTGTCGCCGAGCAGATCCCGCTGCAGCTCGGCCAGCTGGCGAGGCGGAGGGGCGCCGCTGGATATCCTCGCTGCCGGCACGGCGCTGCGGATCAACGCCTCAACCTCTCGCAACCGCTCCCACAGGGCCTGCAGCTGCCGCTCGTCGGCAGGCGACGCGCCGGTGCCCCCGGGCATGCGCAGCGCGAGGTCTTTGGCGGCGATCTGGCTCGTCAAGCGCTGGCGCTCGGCAAGCAGCCCGGGCGCGACGGCGCGAGAATCGATCGGCGATTCGTGGCGTGCCGCGAGGGAATCGAGAAGGCCTCGCGCGCGCTTCTGCTCGCTGACCTGCAACGCCCGCACGTCGAAACCTCGTCCGGGCTGCATCCCGTGCAGCTGCATGAGGACTTCCACCAAGAACTCGTAGTAGTCCACGTTGAGAGCCAGGTAAGAGGTTCGCCAATCGGGCCGAGAGGCTTCGCTGCGCAGGTCCTCGACGATCCGGAGCGCCGCCTCGCCTTCGGCGAGGGCCACGCGCGGGTTGCCGCGGTCGCGTGCGACCATGCCAACCCCGAGCCGGGCCTCGGCCTCGCTGGAGCGATAGCCGGTGGCGCGCGCCAACCGCAAGGCCTGCTGGTAACAGTCGGCCGCCCGCCGCGGTTGTTCCATGTACCGATAGGCCGCGCCCAAGTCGTTCCAGGTGACAGCTTCGGCATGGCGGTTCCCTGCAGCCTGGTAGATTTGGAGAGCCCTTGAGTAGGCCACCAACGACTTGCCGTACTCCCGGAGGCGCCTGTAGCCCACGCCGAGGCTGCCGAGCGTGCCGGCAACCGAGTCGAGATCTTGCCCTGCCTCCTGAACCACCAGCGCCTGCTGCAGGTAGGGCAGCGCTCGGCGCGGCTCATGGGCCTCCATGTAGACGTCGCCGATCTCCGTCAAGACGGCTGCCCTCTGTGGATCCCGCGGGCCCTTGCACAGGTCGAGTGCCCGCCGATCCGTGGCCAGGGCCTGCTCGAAGTCGCCGACCGATCGGAGATTCCAACTGATTTTAACCAGGGCCTGCGTCTCCTTGGCGGGGCTGCCAAGCCTGTGCAAGAGGTCGGCTTGTTCTCGAAAAAAGCGCAACGCATCTGCAGTCTTACCCTGGTATGTGAAGAGATCTCCAAGGTTGCCGAGGGTCGTCGCGTGACCGATCTCGAGCGGCTGCGCACGCCATCCGCGAAGCGCTCGGCGGTAAGCCGTCAAGGCTTTGTCCTGCTCGCCGAGGCACGCCTCGCTCTTTCCGATCTCATTCTCCGAAAGGACCACGAACTTGCGATCGTGTGCCAGCCGATACAGCGCTTGGGCATCTTGGAACAACTCCAGCGCCTCGTGGCAGCGGTCCGCCTCGAGATCCAGCTGACCGAGCCGATAGAACGCCTCCGCCTGGCGGTCTCCGGCATGGACCTGGCGAAAAAGGCGGGCAGCCTGCTCGAACTTGGCGGCCGCCTCCCAGTTGATCGGGTGCCGACGAGGCAAAACCCGAGCCTCGTAGAACGCACGCTCTGCCGCCGCTCGCCGGGTATCAGCCTCCGTAGCCGGACGCAGAGCCTCCAGGCGCTCCAGGTACTTGCCGCCAGCTTCGCCCACCAGCCATCTCACATCCAGGCGGTAGCGCCCGCTCGCCTCGGCGACGAGTTGGACTCGCTCCAAGCCCTGAGTGCCGTAAGGACCGTCCACGGTGAAGAGCAGCCGGTGCCCCGGCCCCAGGACGTCCACGGCAACGTCGACGCCGCGCTGGTCGAAGGTCGCCAAGAGGTACTGCCCGGCGGCTAGGTCGATCTCGTAGACATCGACCTCCTCGGCAGCGAGCGCGCGCTCCACGCCGCTGCCCCTCGCGAGCTGGAAGATCCGTGGCGCGGGTGCCGGAGCCGGCACGCGCCGCTGTGCTCCTACCGCGCCCCCTGGACGCGGCGGCGAGCGCCGGTCCGGAACCCGCTCCGGCCCGCAGCCCCCTACGCAGCTCAGCGCCGCGCCGCAAGCCAGCGCGGCGAGCGTGACAGGCAAGGGCAGCGAGCACCACATGCGGCGGCAAGGCGCCAGGATGTCCCTCCTCGTCGAGCTTCCGGCAGTGAAAAGCAGATAGTGGGTATAAGTATATCTTGAGCGCGCGATTACAACAGGGCTCAAGGGCCTGGCCCGGGGGCAGCTTCGCCGGCGGCAGCGAGGTCAGCGGCTCGCCGGCAGGGACGCGATGATCTCCTGGTAGTTGGGCGTCAGGCGTACGGCGATGCGCCGGGTAGGAGCGCTGGTCGGCGTCGGTGGCTTGGTGTCGGCGTAACCGATGGGCCGCAGATTCAGGCGCGAGCCTCCGGGGCAGTAGTCGGGTTGCCGCATCACCGCCACGAAGCTCGCCGCCCTGCCGCTAGAGATCCACCAGTTGCAGTGCGCGTCGGATGGGCAGCGGCTGCTGTCGGTGTGACCCTCCACCTCGACGATAAACATCGATCCCAGGCCCGCCGATCGGCCAGGCTCTCGGCCCAATTCCGTTGCGATTGCCTCGCAGAACCGCTGCAACCGGCTGCGGCCGCCCTGACTCCAGATGGGCTGCAGGCCATTGGTCTCGAAGGTGACCAGATCGTCTCCGAACTGCAGGCTCTGATCGGTGCCGAAGGCAAGGCCCGATCGCTGCGAGATCGCGTCGATCTGCCTCTGCGCCTCCTGGATCGCGCCGAACATCTGCTTGTTCCTGGCAGCCTCCTGCACCTTTCGCCGGAGATCTTCCCTGGCTCTGAGCCGAGGTCTTGGCGGGACTTGCGGCGCCAAGCTGGCAGCGACGGACAGCCCGATCACCGCCAGCACTGTCATCAGGTCCGCATAGGCGGGCCAGACGTCGAGCCGGGCGCGGCGCCTCAAGCCGGGGACTCCCGGACCGCATCCCGGCGCCCCTGCAGCAGCTGGTCGAGGTAGCGGCCGATCAAGGCGGCCTGCCGCTCAAGCACCGCTTCCAGCTGTGCGCGTCTCATCTCCAGGCCGCGCGCCATCCCCATCAGCTCCTGGTGGAACGGCTCAAGGCTCGCGAGGTGGCGCGCGGTGACCCCTCCCAGCGCCGCCTCCAGCTTCGCCTCGAAGTCGCCGTCGGCCAGGGCGATGTGTTCGAGATGTTGCGCGCTGGCCGCCAGGGCCGCCACGCCCGCCTCGAGCTCGCCATCGACGGCCGCCAGTTGGCGCGCCGCTTCGTGGGTGCGCCGGCCGACCTCGTCCCAGCCCGCCAGCACTTCCCGCTGCGCCTGGGTCCAATCGACCTGAGCCGCGGCCAGGGCCGCCGCCGCTGCCGGCAGCGCGGAGGCGATCCGCTGCAGCTCCGTGCCGGCGCTGCGCAGTTGCGACACCACCCCCTCCTCGATCCGGACGCTGACCTGCGCCAGCAGCTCCTCGACGACCGTGCCGATGTTGTTGCGCCACTCCTGCTCGTGCTGCGCCACCCGGCGCAACAGCAGCTCGTGCTCCTGGGCCAGGTGGCTGGCCAGGTCCTGGGTGTGAACCCGGGCCTCGCTGCCGAACTCCCGCCCGAGCTTGCCGGACACCTCGGCCACCTCTGCAGCCAGCTGGCCGGGGATCTGGCCAACGGCAGCCTGCACCTCGGCGACCGCCGCCTGCAGCTCCCGCACGGCGGCCAGCATCTGGCGCTCGCGTGCCTGCGACCCCTCTTCCGCCTGCCGGCGCAGCTCCACGATCTGGCGGATGCCCTCTTCCTGCTGCTCCTTCAGGCTTGTCAGCCAGTCTTCGCGAGTGCTGGCGATCACCTGCCGCAGCTCGGCGGGCAGATGCACCAGCAACCCTGCCGCCTCGCCAAGCTGCGCCGCTGCCGGCTGCAGCCGCTGGCTGGAGCTCGCCACCGCCAGGGCGCAGGCGCCGAGGTCACGAACCGCACCGCCCATGCTCGTACCCTGCGCCTCGACGACGGCAGCCAGGGAGGTCACCTGGGCGCTGAGCCGATCGACCACCTGCGGCCAGCCCGTTACCGCCTCCGAGAAGGCGCTGGCCATCCCGGCGCCCAGGGATTGGCGAAGCACGCCGAGCTCGTCGCGCAGCGCATCGATCAACGCCACCAGGGGTGGATGGCGGCTGGCAACCTCCTCCAGGTGGGCGAGCAGCGAGGCAGCCAGGGCGGAAAAGCGCTTCTCGACGCCGGGAAGCAGAGAGAGCACGATGATCAGGTTCGCGATCACGCCCAGCAGGCTTCCGAGCAGGCAGACGACCGTGCTCGCCAGCAGCGCCAAGGGGCCGGCGGGCTGGCCGCGCCGGAATCCCTCCACCAGCAGGCCGACGAGCAACGCGAGCAACGTCGAACCCAGCCCGGTGGCGAGCGCCGCCGCGGCCAGGGTGCGCAACCGATCGTCCCGCAGCTCGAACAGGCGATCCAGCTCACCGCGATAGCGCAGCCAGTCGGGGCCTTGACCCCGACCGGCTCGCTGCTTCAGGTCCTCCGCGAACGTGCGACCGAGCTCCGCCAGGCGCTCGCCGTCGTCGCCGCGCGCCAGCGCCCGCGCGCGGCGGAGAATCGCCAGCTGGCAAAGCGCCAGGACCGCGAGCAGCAGCGACCGCGCGAGATCACCGCCCTGGGGCGCCACCGGCCATCCTCAGCAGCGGGCTCGAGACGACCGTCAAGCGGCTTGGTCGGACGCGGATCTTGTCGACGAAATACGCCAGTTGAGGCGTCCGGCCCAGGTCTTCCTCGCGCTCGTCGGATGCGCTCGTCCATTCGTCCCAGGGTCCGGCAGCGGGTTCGAGCGGTGCGCCCTCGAGGCGCAGTGCCAGCTCCCCCGTCGGAGGCGCTTCGCGCAGCCGGCCGCAATCGAGTGTCATCAGCAGCCGCTGGCCCGGGTCGCCGCGTTTCTGCGGCTCGCGGGCAACCGTCAGATCCACGCCGGGCGACCGCCAGGAGGCCATGGGCCGCGGCTGGTCGATGGCGGCCTCGAGCGGCAGGTCGCAGCGGACCTCGACTCGGTCCCCTTGCACGCAGCGCCACCCGCCGCCGTCGCGGGCCAGGGCGAGTTGCGGGATGTCGGGATGACCGGCCTCGCTCAGCTTGCAAATGCGGGTGACCGTCCGCGCCTGCGACGCGGCGCTCAACAGCTCCCATTGCGGGCGCAGTCCCAGGCTCTCGGCGCCCTTCTTGATCCTGGCCCCGATCTCCTCGACAACCTCGCGGCCGCGTCCAAGGACCAGGACGTAGAAGGGTGCCTGCGCCAGCCGGCTCAAGGGCCGGTACGCGTTGAGTCGCTCGCTGAACCAGCAGCGCAGCTCGCCATTGGCCGGGCACCCGGAGCCCGGCACTCCCCAATAGCTCGCCCGCACCCCGAGCAATCCGGCGTGGAAGGCGCCGCTGCGCACCGCGGGCGACGCCATCCAGGCGGTCAAGGGACGCGCCGCACCCATGGCGCCGGTCAGGCCATCCGAGGCATTGAGGTCGCTGATCAGGGCTGCAGCCCGGACACGGCCGGAGGCAAGGCTCCCGGTCAGCAGGCCCAGCGCACGATCGAGGCGCGTCTCGCGGCCGTTGAACGATCTGCGGTCCAACCTTGGCGGGGCCACGAACGGCACCGCGTCGGAGGCGAGTCCGAACCATTGCAAGCGTGAGCCAGCCGTCCCGGCGACGCTGACCAGGTGGTCCTGCACCAGCTGGACGACCGCCCTGAAGCCGGAGAAGTCCTGGCCGCGATTCGCGGGCGGGAGAAATCCGCCCATGGGCTGGGACACATCGAGGTACAACGCCAGGTCGCCGCCATCGGCACCGCCATGCCAGGGCGACACGGCGCTCCCTTCCCAGCCGGGCGACAACGTCCAGGTCACTTCCAGGCGAGAGGGGAACTCCGCCTCCGCCCCCTGGCCGCCACCGAAAAGACCGATCAGCGAGGCCACGACAACTGCAACCCCGACGACCAGCACAATTGCCAGCACTGCATCGCGGCGACCCGTGCCGCCCCCTCGTACGCGGCTCATTGCGCCTCCTTGCCGGCACCAGTGGCCGGCGTGCCGGCCGGCTCGTGGACCGGGGCTCGGCGAAGCGCCTCGTTGAGCTCGATCAGCGAACCGATCAGCTCGCCGACCTTCTGATCGTCCCGAGCTCGGTCCTGGATCTCCCACAGCCTGCTCGCCGCATCCAGGCGATCGACGCGATGTCCGAGAGTCGCGATCCGGCGATCGACCTCGGCCACACGCTCTTCCAGCATCGCCAGCGCGCCGGGTGCGGCGGCGAAGGTTCGCAGGGTCCTCCATGCTCGCCGCCCAAGGTTCCCCACCGTCACTCGACCGCTCCCTGCCGCAGCAGTTGCAGGCGGCCGTCGGACCGGCGGTCCGCCACTGCCACCCTGATGAGGCGTTGCACGCGAGCCAGGCGCGAGGTGCTGCCGCCAGGTGAATGGAACCATTCGGACAGCGCCTCGGTCGTGCTGTCGAAGTGAGGCAACAAGTACACGTTGCCATCGTCGAGATCGACCCCGAGCACGTCGTCGCCCAGGCGTTCGTCGATCACCACCTCGCCCTCGATGCCGGCAGCCCGCAGCTGTCGGCCCAGCCCCTCCACGGTGAAGCGGCCGTCGCCATGGTGGAGATAGCTGTTCCAGACGTCGATCAGCCGTTCGGGCCGGGCCGGCGCCGATCCCGCGGGGTCGGTCTCCGGTGGACTGCCGCCGTCGTACCGCTGGTGGGCGAAGAGAGTTGGGCCGCTCGGCTGGACGCCCGGACGCTCGGCCGCAACGCCGCTCGACGCACTGAAGGAGGCTTTGTGCGGCGGGCTCGCGCCAGGTTCTTTCCACCCTCTCGCACTGCCGCGATCGGCGGCCTGCTCGGCCCACCGTGTGGAGGTGTCGCCGGGCGATGCCGGCCGTGGCGGCACCATCCCCGGCTGCCATCCCCCCGCCGGCTCGTGGGACGCACCACCCACACGGCAAGCAAGACACGCTTCCCAGGCGTTGCGCGCCAGCCTCGCCGCGTCGCGTGCGCACTCGAGAGTCAACTGGATCAGGCGGACGGCCGCCAGGCCGACCACCAGGAGGCCCACGTTCAACACGAGGCCTGTAGCTTGCAGACCGAGGTGCAGCCACGGCCAGTTTGCCATCTTCACCACGTCTGCCATCTTCACGGCGCCGAGGGTGAAGACGGTCCCGGCGGCAAAGCCCATGGCGAGCGGCGCCAGTCCCCGACCCTGGGCATTGGGGCGCATCACCGCTCTCCGTCCGGCCAGAACTGGCGCGACTCGAAGACTGCCTCCCACACCAGGGGTCCAACCGGGGCCAGGTAGGTCCCGTCGTTCGGGTCCACGCCACCGTCGCGCTGCAGCGACGCATTCACGCGCCCTTGCAGGGCTGCCTCGAGGTTCCGCATCTCGACTTGAACGTCGCTGGCCGCGCTGCTCAGCACCAGCGGCGGCGCGATGCTCCCAAGCTCCACATGTTGGGAGCCCCCGGTCGCGAAGGGCACTCGCGAGTACCACGGGATGCGGCTGAAGTCCCCCTTGCGCAGGACCGAGAGGTCGACGAGCGTGTGCGTATACCAGCGCCGCTTCGCCTCCTCCGGCGCCATGGCCTCTCCCACCACGCTCTTGACCGGCGCCGGCTTGGGATCAGGCACCGAGTAATGAGCCGCCGGTTGCCAGTGACGCTCGGCAGCCGGAACGGGATAGGCATTGCCGTCCACCAGCGGCCATAGCTGCTCGAGCCGCCGCCGCACCTCGTCCTGGATCGCCTGCGTGGCCTCCACATAGCTCTGCGGCTGGTAGCGCAAGCGCCACCCGTTGCCGCGCAGCTGGACCGAGATCCGCAGCTTGTCGCGTTGCCTCTCGTCGACCTTTGGAAACCATTGCTGCACCAGGAAGGCGACCAGGCTGCGGGACAGGTACTCGACGATCAGCCGGAAGTAGCGATCCAGGAGCATTCGCGCCCGTTTCGCCTCGGCCGGCTTCCGGAACCCGTGGACACCCATCTCCTCGAGCTTGAGACCGTCCCCCTCCTCGAGGCCAAACAGGCCGGCGGCTCCCCGCCCGCGCATCCAGGCCCGCAGCTTGGTCTCGCGCTCGCGGGCATCTCCCTCGAGCCAGCCGCCGTCGCGCGGGAGGTAGCCGTCAGGGTGCTCGGCAATATGCCGCAGCAGGAGATTCCCGCCCAGCCGAGCACTGTCGGCAACCTCCACCGGACCGTTGGCAGAGGTGCCGGCACCCGCGCCGCCGTCGCCAAAGTTCGCCGCTATGAAGAGGTCGAGCGTGCCACCTCCGAGGTCCGCCACCAGGCACACCTCGCCGAAGGTCTCGCTGGTCAGCCGCGCCGCGCGCGACTCGTCATAGAGACCGGTCTTGTTCACCAGCTCGAGCGGCATGCCGAAAGAGGCGCTCCCCCGGCGCAGCAACAGATCCAGGGACCGGCGGAGTGAGCTGACCTGGTGCTCGCGGCTGCGCAAAGGGTAGGTGAACGTCAGGTTCACCGGCCTGGTGGGGAAGCCCCGGGTGTGATGTGCGATCACCTCGGCCATCACCAGCTCCAGGAACAAGCCGAGATAATGCTCGCGGAGCTCCGGCTCACGGCCGCGGAAGTAATCCGACCCCGCATCCCATTTGAAATCGGTGAGCACGTACTTGGCCAGGTTTGCCCGTGCAATGTCCAGTGGCGGAATGGTGAAGTGCCGCAGCGGCAGCCATTCGGCGACTTTCTGGGCCTGGGCTTCTTCCAGCGGCTGGGCGAGAAGCAGCTCGGAGGGCAGGATGCCATCCACGCGATCGCGGTAGGTCGGCAGCCAGCTGCCTGTCGCGAGGAGACCGGCCTTCTTCAGTGGATCGAGCACATGCGAGCGGTGCTCGCTGATATGCAGGGTGAGCCGGCCTTCGGCCCGCGGGGTTTCGAGCTCCGCCTTCAGCTTGACCTGCTGCACGTTGTCATCGCCCGTGCGGACGGCGGCGACGCTATGGGAGGTGCCGAAGTCGACGCCCAAAGCGACGGCGAGAGGCACGTCAGGCAGCGCTTCGAGATGGACCAGGTACATCCCGCCCTCGTCACCCGTCGTCTTGTTGCGCACGCTGAGCGCGAGCGGGGGACCGCCGGTGTGAGCTGGATCGCCGGCAACCCGGAAGCTCAGGGGGTAGGGTGCGTCCACGCCGTCTGTTCGCCTGCGCCGCAACCACATCCCGGTCTGTTCCCCCGCCGCGGCGTCGAGCCAGAGCGTGTCGCAGTAAAGGCGCCGGTCGGTGCAACGCTCGTAGAGGTAATAGGCCTTCCATCCCTTGCCGGAGAGCGTCCGGAAGCGTGGCCACACCATGATGTGAGCGCGGTGTGCAGTCTCTGGCGTCACCTCCTCGTCGAAGCGAATCTCGACGATGAGCGGCTCGGCGCGGCCGCGGAGGTTCAGGCTCCAGCGCAGCAGCGGCCGGCCCTTGCCGTCGCGACCCGTGGTGGGCCGCCAGTCCGGCGAGCGGAGGCTGTCGCCGCGCTGGGCCAGCGCCACCAACTCGCCCTGCTCGGGCACCTTGACCAGGCCCAGGAAGTCAGACTTGAGCGGCAGATCGGGGTAGCGCATCTCGCCCTCCGGCGTGGACGAGCCGGCCACCGGTTCCTGGTAGAACGGCGTGCACGTCGACACCACGACGGCGCTACGGCGAAGAACCAGCGAGTTGGCGAAGACCGTGGCATGCAGAGTGCCTTGCTTGCGCACGCCGACGATCAGCGCGCCGCTTGCGGTGCGCGAGCAGAAATCCAGGCTCCCCACTTGCCGCAGCCGGCTCAAGTGCTCGTTCCACCAGGCGCGCACCGTGCCCTCGCGCTCGGGCATCGCCAGCTCGACCATCGAGAACAACTCCCGCCCGTCGCCGGCGCGCAGCGACACGAGATCCGGCACCAAGGCCAGCACCTCGGATTCGGGCAGGTCGGGGGTACCGTCGGGCGGGACCCACGGCTGGTCGTCGTCGTGGGTGGGCAGGCCGACACGCACTGCCCGCGAATTCTCGCCGCCATCCCAGTAGACGGTGAGGAAGGCGCCGGCGCCGAACGTCACGTTGGTCTCGCCGCCATACCATTCCAGGACGGTCGTCCAGACCGGCGGCGTACCCGTGTTGGTACGTTTCTGCCACTCGAGCCAGGAGCGCACCTGGCGCACGGCGAGGTCGTGCTCGCCCCACGGGTGGGGCGCCACGGCCTCGGACCAGTGGGCTCCGTCCATGGCTCCCGAAAGCGCCACCCAGAGCTGCTGCCAGAGCCGATCGTCCTCCTCGTCGACCCGCGGCACCGGGCAGAGGAGCGTCAGGGGAGAGTTGAAGCCCACGAGCGGCCCGCCGCGCTCGCACGCGTACACCCCAAAGGCGGCGAACCCCTCGAAGCCCTGCCGGCGGTAGTCGGCGGCGAGCGCTTCGAGCGACACCTGCCTGCCGGACGATTCGGCCGCAGGGATGGTCGCCAGCGGGCGCAGCTCCAGAAGACCGGCCACCAGCCCCACCAGCATGAGCTCCAGCTGGCGCAACGCGACCGGATCCCGATGCTGCAAGGCGTGGTGGAAATAGTCGGCCGCGGCCAGGGGGTGGGGCCAGCCATTGCATGAGAGGTGACGGCGGTCCACGAACGCCGCCAGCACAACGGCGATACTGGCGTCGGCAATGCGCGTCAGGTCGCCATTCGTCTTTGCCGCGGCGTTGATGCCGTCATAGCGGATGTCGGGCCATTGACCGCCATGCACCTCGCCGGCGGGCAGCCGCAGAGCATTCTCGGGCGAGGCGATCTCGCGGACCCAACGTGCGGTCCAGCCAAACAAGGCAGCGGCCACCGCCTCGGGCGCCGAGCCTTCGGCCACGCCCAGAGCGCGGCCCTGCTCGCCGAGCCGCTGCCGGCTCAATTCCTCTCGCGCCAGCTCACGGTTCGGCACGCCTTCGACGGCGAGAGTCTCGCGCATCCAGGATAGCTGCTCGCGATAGGTTTCGATCGTCAGGCCGAGGCTCTCGGCGATTTGTCGCGGCTCGCCAACCGCTGCCACGGCGTCGAAGATCGCCGGCGTGACCCGGCCGCCGTGATCCCGCGCCAGCACGCGCTGCCAGGTCGCCAGCAGCTCCGCGGTCGTCGCCGCCTGGTTGGCCAGTGCCTGCAGCGTGCCGCCAGGAATTGCCGTCCTGGCATCCAGCCGGCCACTCTCGACTGCCCCCATGATGTACAGGCCTGGACCATAGGCCTCGCGCCCCAGCAGGTGGCGCACCGCGCACAGGGCGGCCACGGTGTGGATGTATGACTCTTGCAGGGGCTGCCCCAGATCGCCCGTGTAACGGCGGCGCACCAGAGCGCCCTCGGGCATGCCCACCGGGACGGCAGCCACCTCGCGCGCCAGCGACTGGCCGTAGAACTCGAGCGCCGAGTTGGCATTCTCGCGCATGATCCGGTTGCGCAGTTGAGCCTTGGCCCGCCGCTCCTCCTCGACCTCGTCCTGGTCCTCGATGAATTGGAACCAGTTGAGGACCATGACCGCCATGACCTGGTTGCCTTGCCGGTCGGCAAGGCGGCGCGCCAGCGTCGGCCCCACCGACGCACCGGTTCCGCCCACGCCGGAACCGGCGACCACGACCCTCCCCTGCCGCTTGAGCATCTGGCTGAAGGACTCGTCGTGGTTGAGGTCCCGCCCGCGCTCGTCGTACTGCTTGAGGTGGAAGAGCAGCGAGCCGATGGCGGGAGAGCCCATCATCCCCTTCGAGTAATCGATCCGGCGCTGCTTCTCGGACGCCAGCACCGACAGCAGCGGCGAGCGCTCGAAGCGGCTGGCGAGAGTGCTGAAGGGTGGCTTGTACCAGTCCTGCCGCGGTCCGATCGGCAGCGGCGTCACCTCCAGCAGCTCCGGTCCGCGTGGACTGCCGGTCGCCGACCGCCAGTCGTGCCGTCCGGGGTGCCGGCTCACCAGGCCGCGCGCCACCTGCCATGCGGTCTGTTCGCGTTCCCGGCCGTCGCCGGCGTCCTGGTCCACCAGGAACACCAGCGGAAAGTCGAAGGGCTTGTCCGCCTGATCGAAGAAGCCCAGCGCATAGCCGAGGACATGCAGACGCAACAGCGCAACGCCGACGTGAGCGCCGGTGCCGCCGCAGAGAACGAGCGTATTGTCCATTCAGTTTCTCCCCATACCCGTGGCGCGCGGCTGTCGCGGCTCCGCGAAGCGAAGCCCGATGAGCAGCGCAACGGAGCCGCCCACCAGCGTGCCGGCCAGCCAGAGGCCGATGTTGACCAGCTGTTGCTGCGGTTTGATGGCGCCGATGAAGAACAGGTTGTAGGCGGCGAACACCATGCCGATGCCGGCGGCGACGGCCATGGTTGCGTACACGATCGCGCGGGCACTCGGCTCTTCGGGCGAGAGCCGCAGGTCCCACGCCGCGAGCTGGCGCCGCCGGCGGTAATGGACGAGGATGGCCCCCACCAGCCCAAAGCCGAGAAGGGGTAGCGCCAGCCACAGCAGGGTCTGGCGATCGCTCCTCAGGATGTCGTCGATCCGGCATCCCGACAGCGCCAGCGCAGCTCCAGCCAACGCGGCGCGGCGAGCGTCGAGCAGGGGCCAGGTCTTGGTCTTCGGCATCGTAGCCTCCTTGGTGGTCGTCGTCCCCGTGCTCATCGGGAGACCCCACGACGCGACTTTTGTGTATTCGCCCGGGGCGGCGCTCAGCCCGGCCCTACGAGGATCAGCTTGGCGGGGTCGCAGCGCCGAGCCACCAGGGTTGGCACCTCGTCCTGGCCGAGCTCGCCAACCTCGACGTCGGCGCAGGCTTGATCGAACGAGGCTCGTACATTGCATCCCGAAGCCACGGCCAGGTAGAAAGCCGCGGCGAAGCGGATGGCCGCGCGGTCGGCTACCGCCGTGGACATGCCCACGACGCAATCGACGTGCTCGGCAATGGCCGCCGCTTGCTCCGCCGAGTAACAGGCATTCAGCACCACGCAGCGCAGCCTCTCGTTGAACTGCTTCAACAAATTCGCCAGGCGGATGGCCGCCACCGGGCGGCTACTGCCATCGTCCGCCTCGAGAACGACGGCGCTCTCGCGGCCGCCGTGCCCGCTGAAATGCAACACCCCCGGCTTGGTGCGCAACAAGTACCCCTGCAGGTCGGAGACGCGCACTGCCCATCTTTGGCACAGCTCGCAGCGGTGGCCGAGCTCGGCCGAAGCGAGCGCGTGGTCGATCTCCCGGACCTCTTCGTCGAGGCGCAGGCGGGTCGAATCGGCAGGATTTGCGCCAAGGAACAGGATGCGGAGCGTGCGGTCCGCTGCCGCTGCCCCGGCCCTCGCCGGCGGTCGCTCGCCCCCGCTCGCGGCATCGGACCCTGGCAGCGTGAGATTGATGCCTCCCTGAAGCGAGTGGACCTTGCCGATTGCAACACCGCCCTGCACGTGCTGGTCGATGCGGCTGCCGGCGCTTCTTGGTGCCGCAGCCGGTATCGGCGCTGGACCCCTTGCCTGGACAGCAGTCGAGAGTGTGGGCGTTGGCGGCCGCGGGAGCGCTGCCTTGGTCGCGCCGTTGACGATGTCTCGCGACGCCGTCCTCGCGGCGAGCCAGGAGGCGACCCTCTCCTCGATTTGCCGCCGGTGCTGGTGGGGCGCCTCCTGCCACTCGAGCAGCTCCAAGGCCGGCATCGAGGCCGCCAGCTCGGCGACCACCTGGCGGCAAATCCGCCAGCTCTCGGCGTCCGCCGCGGTCAGCCCGCCGCTCCAGTAGGAGATCAGGTGATCGACGATCCACATCTTGTCGCGGTCCATGAGATCAGCTCCCCTATCGCCGTGCCGCCGGCGCCCCGGTGGCATCGAGCGCAGCTCCCGCCGGCAAGGCCGGCGCAGGTGCGGTTAACGGAGCCGCCGCCGCGCGATGCCGATTCCAGGCATCCCATCCCTTCTTGCCCAGCGTGTAACCGCCCGACAGCAGCATCGCTGCTGCCAAGACCAGCGCCCAGCGCCAGCGATAGAACGTCAAGGACCGCCGCAGGTAGCCGGCAATGGCGTTGGTCGCTGCATTGCGCACGCCGGTCCAACGCGCCAGCAGGGCTTCGATCCGCTGATCGCCGGTGGTGGTCACCACCGCCGCGGCTGCCGGCGCCGGGCCCGACCCCGGCGGAGTTGCCTGCCCCGGCATGGCGCGCCGGGGCCGGGACTCGAAGATCACCTCGGCCAGGATCGGACCGAGGATCCGCCGCAGCTCCTGCTTGCGCGGCGCGGCCAGAAAAACGGCCAGATGTCCGAGCGGTCCCAGGCCCCGTGTCTGGGGAGCATCCGGGCCGACGCGACGAACGGCGGTCCCGCTCTCTGGTCGGCTGCCGGCCAAGCGGTCCGCAGCCCCGGCGGCGGCCTCCGCTTGCAGCCGGCGCTCCTCCACGTCCAGGCTGGTGTCGGACAACGCTGCGAAGATGTCCACCGCCAGCTGCTGCGCGACGGGTCGCGTGTCGTCAAGGATCCAGCCGTACAGCGACGCTTCGAGGCCGGTCAAGGGGCGCACCGAAGCGGTCCACACTGGATAGCTGCGTCCGCCGAGCTCGATTCGCCGATCGCCACCCTCGAGCTGCTGGCGCTGGTGAAGGTAGGTGCGGACGGCGAGCTCGACCATTGACGGTCGATCCGCGAGGCTGACGCGGGAGAGCAGGGCCTGGAGGAGCTGGGCGGCAAGAGCGAAGTCGCGCTGCGTCTGGATCTCGATCGCGAAAAAGGCGTGGTGGCGCACGAAGGGATGGGTCTCTTCCGTGACCAGCGCACGCAGCTTGCTCGTGACCGCGGCGGCGCTGAGGCGCGGCTGTTCGTCGTCGCAGCGAATGTAGCCCCAGGTCAGGGCTACCGTGGCCAGCAGGATCTCCTTGTTGGCGACGTCCTTCGCGCCGCGTCGGGCCTCGCCGCGGGCGATGGTCCGCCAGCTGTCGAGAATCGGCAGGCACGCCTCGGGCCGCAGCTCGCAGGCCGCCGCCGCGCCGCGTGCGACCGCCACGATGTAATCGGTCACCGCCAGCGCTCGAGTCCTGGTCAGGCTTTCGAGCTCGCGGAAGTGCCAGGTGAGCGCGCGCGGCAGGGTGAACCGCGCGACGATCCCGCGGACGCGCGGGTGCGGGTCGACGAGCAGTTGAGCGAGGAGAGCGTGGAGCGCGGGCGCCAGGCGGTCCTCCTTGTCATACTGGACCGCATAGCCGACGGCGAGCGCCACTGCCGCGCGGACCGCCGCCCAGGGGTCTGGTCCAAGACGCGCGGCGCGGGCAACGCGCGAGCTGCTGTCGCCGACGTTGCACGCTTCGGCCCACCAGCCGCGAAGCAAACTGAACAGCGCGTCGTCCTTGCCATCCTCGTCCCGCCAGGCGGCGAGCGCGGCTGCAACCAGGTGCTGTACGCTCTCCGAAGGATCGGCCGCGAGGTCCAGAAGATAGGGCTCCACCACCTCGATCGAAAGGAGACCGATCAGGCTCAGAGTCTCCACCAGGACTTGATGCAGCTGCATCGACCCCCTCTCGGTGCGTCCGAGTGCGCGCGCCGCCGAGCGCCCGACGGTGGCCGTCTCCGCGGCCGGCGGCTCGACGGCCTGGGGCTTCGCCGCGCCAACCTCGCGCGGCGGCGCCAGGGATTCGGAGGCCGAGACGCGGATCATCTCGGTCAGCGCCGGGAGGGTGGCCAGCAGGCGCCGGCGCTGGTGCCGCCAAGCCGCCTCCAGGATCTGGCGCCGCCGCAGCCGCGAGCCGCTTTCGATCCGCACGAAACCGCCTTCGACGCGGGTCTCCTTGAAGTAGGCTGCAAAGCGCGTCAGGTCGCGGTAATCGAACTGCGCGAGCAGGGGGTCGGTCCCGCGCCAGGTGCTCTCCACCAGCAGCTCGAGACCCGCGAAGAGCAGGTCGTCCGGCAGGCCGTCGAGCAGCACCAGCCCCACCGCCAGCAGCTGGTCACGAGGCTCGAACTCTTCGTACCACTGGCGGATGGCCTCGGCGTCGCCGGCCAGCTCGGCGAGCTTCGAGTCGATGCCCTGGCGCGACGGCGGCGTGGACCCGTCGAGCAGCGACTCGGCAAAGAAGCGGATTCGCTCCGGGGTCTCGAGCGCGTCCGTCGCCGTGACCAGCGGCAGCAAATCGATCAGCAGCGACCCTTCAGGTCCGTCCGGCAGCAGCCCGTCAGGGACCGGTAGCTCCGAGTCGACGAGGAGACGCTTCAGGAAGCCTGCGCGCTCGGCGCGGCCGTAATAGCCATCTGACGACAGCTCGTGCCACACGCGCTCCTGGTGACCGCCTTCGTCGATGTCCCAATGCTTGCGGCTGCAATCGGTGGTGATGACGGCGTAGCCGTTGCGGACCTGGAGCAGGCTGCGCAGCTTGGACGGACTGTAGCCGGCGAGCTGCGACTTCGAGATCTCCGGCATCAAGAGGATGGTCGGGCCTTCGCCGGTCAAGGCGCTCTCGAGCCGTTGCGGCTCCTTGCCGCGCCAGCGCTCGCGAACGGTCACGCTGGCGCCATTGGCGCCGACCAGGCGCTGTCCCAACCTGAAGGCAAGATCGCGAGCGCACGCCCCCTTGTCGTCCAACGTTCCGGCAACGATCAGCAGTCGTTCCTCCGCCAGCACCTCGACCAGGCGGCCGGCCCCCAGCGGCTCCAGCGACGGCTCGGATCGCAGCTCTTCCAGCTTGAGGTCGAAGAACTGGCTGTCGGCCACCACCTGCACGTCGCCGACGTGGACATGACCGATCTGGCCGGCCTTGCCGATCGTGAAAGCGACGTTGCCGCTGCCTGACACTTCGGTGGTTTGCTTGATCGTCCCGTTGCCCATGGCCGGCCCTGTTCCAGTCGCCAGTGCACCGCGGCTGCCCGCGCCCGGTGAGACACGGAGTCGCGGCGCTTTGTTGAGCCCCCCGTTTCCGGCGCATCGGTGTCTGGAGGTGACAGTCACCGCAGGGGCAGATTGGAGTCCGATCGACAGGAGAGCCACCTTGAGCCGGATCTATCGTCGTGGAGAGCTGCTGGGCGTTGGCAGTCACGCCACCGTCTTCGAGGGTTGGGACGTCCTGCTGGACCGCGCGGTCGCCATCAAGGAGCTGCTGCCGGCCTTTGCGGCCGACGATGCATTCGTACGCGCCTTCCTCGGCAGGTCCCTGCAGATGCTCGACGTCGCTCATGACCACCTGCTCGTCACCTACCCCGCCGACCACGGTCATCACCCGCCGGCGGTTGTCCGCGAGCTTGCCGACCAGACGCTCGAGCCATTGCTAATCGCCAGTCCGTTGCCGGTGGCCGAGGTCGAGGAAATTCTCCGCCAGGTCCTCTCTGGCCTGGAGGTCCTGCACCGGCGCGGCCTGGTCCACGGCGGGATCAAGCCCCAGAACCTGTTCCGCTGCGGTGAACGGTTCAAGATCGGCGACTTCGGCGTTTCGCCCCTGGCGAGTGGCGCGGCGGCGGTCCCGGCGCGGGAGAGGCGCTACACCGCGCCCGAGATCCTCCGGGGAGAGGAAGGCGGCGCCGCCTCCGACATCTACTCCTTGGGCCTGGTGGCCTACGAGTTGCTGATCGGGCCATTGCGTTACGAGCAGCTCGCCGAGGAGCTGGCACGGCAGGCCGGGTTTGCGCCGGAAGCCGACCAGCAGCGGGCTGCCAGCGACCAGGTGTGGCCGGCGTTCCATGCGTCGCCGGCGGAGTTGCCGACATTGCATCGGCTGGTGGCGGGTTTCCCGATGGCGCTATCGCTGACGTTGCAGCAGATGACCCGAAAGGCGCCGGCGGACCGCTTTGGCGACGCGAGCCAGCTCCTTGCCAGCCTCGGCGTGGCAAGCCCTGGTGCTTCCCGGGAGGGAGCGCCTGCTGCCTCTGGAGCAGGGAAGATCGGAACCGGGGAGTCGCGGGCGCCGGCGACGGCCACCTCGGATCGATCCGGCAAAGGCACGGCTCCTGGCGTGCCGGCGCCGTTGCAGCTGATCGCTGGCGCGCTGGCGGCCGCACTGCTCACTGGACTGGGATGGCTGCTGGCACGTCATGGCGAGGTCGATCCATCGGTTCACCCTGCATCTGCGGGCCACGGCTTCACGTCGCCGGCCGAACCCGCCACCGACCACGGCCTGCCGGGCGGCGCCGCCACCTGCTCTCCCGCCGGTATCGAGAGCGCCCAGTCCCCTGCCTCCCTTGCCGCCGAGCTGCGTCGGCTCGCCACGGCCGATCGCACGCTGGCACTCGACCTCGACCTTCCTGCCGGCGCTGCCGGCGTCACGCCGGCGCCCCTTGCGGTCGGCACGCCGGTCCGCTTCCGCGTGACCTCGGACCGGCCAGGCCACTTGCTGTTCTTCGAGCTCGCCGCGGATGGGACCGTGACCTGCCTCTACCCCAACTCGCGACGCCCCGACCTCGCGCTTGCAGGGGCCGGCGACAGCGTCGAGGTCCCAGCCGCCGAAGACGAACGCGCCGGCTTTACCCTGGCGCTCTCCGAGCCTCTCGGCCTCGACCTGGTCGTCGCCTTGCGCTCCGATCAGCGGCTGTCGCCGCCTGAGATCGGTCCCGCGCCGCCGCCGTGGTACCGCGAGTACCCATTTGGTGCCACCGGGCCGGGCCCGGCGTCCCCGGCCAAGGACTTCGCCGCCTGGGTCGCGCGTTTGCGCTGCGAGCCGCAGGCGGCGGTCAGCGTGGCGGTGCGGGAGATGGAGGTGGTGGGAAAACGCTGAGCCCTAAGGTCCGGCCTCGCCCGAACCCATGTTGACGATCTCGACCCTGCGGTTGCGCTGGCGGCCTGCATCCGTGTCGTTGTCGGCGACCGGTGAACGCCTGCCCCGCCCGATCGCGGCGAGCCGTTGTGGCTCGATCCCGAATTTGCTCGCCAGGTAGCGTACCGCTGCCTCGGCGCGCCGCTGGGATAGGCGGTCGTTGACCCGATCCGAGCCAATGCTGTCGGTATGCCCTTCGATGCGGAAGCAGGATGCGGCGAGCTGCGGCGAAGCAAGGGCCTTGCCGATCTCGTCGAGCGTCTGGGCGGCAGACTCCGTGATGGCGGCCGAGTTGAACGCGAACTGGATGGGAATCGTCGGGATAGGGCTGACGGCCGGCACGGTGATGCCGCGAGTCAGCCGCTGGTGAAAAACCTTGCATTGGGGCCGCTGTTGCTGGCGCCGCGCGCCCACTGCCAAGCCGCGGGTGCCGCCAGGCGGAGCCAGCAGCTCGATGAGGCGCTCGGCGGTGACATCATGCGGCGCCAACTCCACCCTGTCGCCCGGCTCTTGCGCCGCGACCGCCGCGACGATGCCGGCCAATCGCACCATCGAAACGCCGAGGACGAGGAGAAAGACGAGCCGGGAGGTCCTTTGCCGACGCCCGGATTTGCAGCTCAGCTTGCCTTGCATACGGATTCGTCTCCTTTCCTTGATTTCATTGCGGCGGCCGCGCCGTGTCAGGCTTCTGGGCGGCCTGCGAGACGATGACCAGCGGCAGCCCGCGGTCGAAGCTGGTGGGCCCAATCGCCGGGATCTGCTCGTCGTGGGTGGCGCGCCGCACGTTCTCGCGCACGTATTCCATGAGCTCGCCGAGCGTCACGATATGGTCGCCGTTCCGATCGGCCGCCCCGGCAAGGCCCTGCAGCAGGAAATGGGTGAACACGCCGTGATGACCCCAGCGCGCATCTTCCTGGGAAAGCTGGGCGGCCTCGCTCGCGGTAAGGATCGCCAGGCCGCCGCTGGCGTGTTGCATCTTGTCGAGAAACGCCTGGTGGATCGGGTTCGCCTCGATGCTTCGCCCTCCCGTGGATGGGCCGGCGATCCCGGCACTATGGCAGGCATCGGTCAGGATCAGCACATCGCGTGCGGCGATCTCGGCAATCGCCTCGCGCACGTGGCGCATCAGCAGGCCGGTGCCGGCAATGTCCTTGGCGCTGGTGTCGTGCGCCAGAAGATAGAGATCCTGGGGCCGGTTGGGATCTGGCGCACCGTGCCCGGCGAAGAAGAAGAGCACGAAGTCGTTCTCGCGTGCACGCTGCAGGAATTCCCGCAGCCCGGTGTTGATCGCTTTGACCGTGGCCTGTCCGTCCACCAGCAGGCGCACGTCTTCGGGTCGGAAGGCGGCTGGCCCCAAGCTCGGATTGGTGAGCACGCCGTAGAGGGCCTTGGCGTCGTCGGCCGCATAAGCCAGGTCGATCGCGGCATCGGCATATCGTGAAACGCCGACGATCAAGGCCATGCGCCGGCCCGTGCCCGGCTCTGCGGGACGTATCTCGACGGCCCGTTCGACGTCGAAGGCACGCCGTGCCATGCCGCCGCGCAGGTTTTCCACCACGATCTCGACGCGGTGGCGGCCGGCCGACGGCAGCGCCACGTAGGCGTTGAAGAGATAGCTGTCCGTCCCCTCCGGCGTGACCGAAGTGATTTCCTGGCCGTCGACCAGCAGAGATTTCACCGGCGAAGAGCTCTTGATGCGACCGCGCACTCGGAGCGATGGGCCATCGACTCGCGGCACCTGGCCGCGGGCCGCGGGACCGGAGGCGCCCTCGTCGTCGCCGGCGATCCCGCTCGGCTCGACCAGGGCCAGCAGGATCTGCTGGTTGGGCTCAGGGCGGAGGCCAGGACGCACGCCGTGGAGCCGGAAGCTCGCCACCTTCCCCTTGCGGGTGCCCACCAGCAGCCACTTGCCGTCCGGGGAGAAACCCAAGGCCGTAACCGGTTCGTCACATGGGACCTGGATGAGTCGCTTGCCGCTCGCTGCATCCCAGACGGTGGCGGTTGCCGCCGAGCCGGCGGCCGCCACGAAGCGGCCGTCCGGGCTCACTGCCACCGCGGCGAGGTTCTGGCGCTCGCCCTCGAGGTCGCGCAGCCGCATCCCGGTCTCGCCATCGATCAGCTGTACCCGGTCGTCGCTTGCGATCTCTTGCGCCAGCATCATCGGCTCGCGGCGAGCCAAATGGCTACCGCTGAGCAGCTGGAGCCCGAGCGCCAGGGTCTTGCCACCATCCCCGGCGGCGGCTGACAGGATGTCGAAATCAACTTGGCTGCGCCGCAGCGGCTGCTGCGTATCAACCTGCCAAAGGACGATCTGCCGGCGGCTGTCGACCGACAGCATGCGCCGATCGGCGCCGCGTGCGGCCAGCAGCAAGACCGCGCCGCCGTGCGGACTTCCAGGGCCAAGCTCGGCGAACAGCTGGCCGGCCGGCGTCCAGGCCCGGATCCGGCCGTCCTCCCCACCGCTCACCACATATGCACCGTCGCCGGTGAAAGCAACGGCTGTCGCCGGCCCCCGGTGCGCGCCGGGCACGGCGGTAACGGGCACCGGTGGTGCGCCGCGACCTTCGCAGTTGTACAGGTACAGGGCACCGCCGCGATCGACCACGGCCAGTGCCTTGCCGTCCGGGCTGACCGCCGCGCCCAATGGTTCCTTACGCAGCCCTGGCAGGTCGGCGCGCGTTTGGACCTTGCCGTCGGCGCCAAGGTCGATGACCAGCGCCCGGTGTCCGGCGACGGCCATCAGCCAACTGCCGTCGGGCGCGAAGGCCAGCGACCTCACGGCATCGCTGGCAACCGGGCGGCGCGCCTCGAAGACGAACCCGAAGTCTTGAGACGCGGCTCGCCCGGCGAGCGAGGTAGCAATCGCGACGGCGATCAGCGCCGCCGTCTGCAGCCTGATCGCAGCTCCAGGTCGCCGCGAACCCTTGAGCTGCATACCGCCAGCGCCTCCCATCGGACCCCTGGCCAAGATCACCAGAGGTGGGAGAACCCGACCAGGAATTGGAGGTTGTCGGCGAAAGTGTGATTGTCGAAGGAATAGCCGGTGGTGGCCGCGGCGGTGAACGCCGTGCGCCGATCGAGGAAGTAGCGGACGCCGCCCTCGAAGTCGACCGTGGCGCCCTTGCCGATCCCTTGAGATCCGAAGTAAGCGGCTGCCCCAACGCCGACATAGGGCACGACCTTGTCCTTCGAGAAGTTATAGCGGTAGAAGGGACCACCGTAACCGGCGATCGAGTTGTTGCCGGTGATGAAGCCGGTCACCTCGAGGCCCAGCTGCTGGTAGTCCGTGATGAAGCGGCCATACTTCATCTCGACCGACCCAAAATCCGTCTTGTTCTGTCCCGAGATGCCAATCGACACGCTGCCTTGCAGCTGGAATTCGTTGTCGCCCTTCGCCTGCTGAGCATATGCGGGCACCGCCACCGCCAGCAGCCCGGCAAGACCCAATCCGATCCATTGATGCTTCATTTGGTTCCTCCCGCATCGCGCCAACCGGCGCGCCAAGCGCCCGCTTCGGAAGTGAGTCGGGCCTGATGTCCGCTAAGACACCAGGAGAGACGGTTTGTTGAGGCGCGTCTTGCCGTGCGGGAGGCTTCGGCCGCTTCAACAAAGCATCGTGGCGCGTGTCTTTCCAGGCAGCCGGCATGTCGCTGCCCACGGGCGGCTGAGCGAGGTTCCGTGTCATCGGCCCCCAAACCCTTTGTCGACTTCGAGATCCTGATTGAACAGCGGGAGCTGGGCGGTTACCACTTGCGGGCGACCTGCCGTCTCTGGGAGACAACCGTCAAGGCGGACTTCGCGGCTGAGTCCCTGATCGCCGATTTTGAGCGCGTGCGACCCCACCTGACAGAGCAGGGGCGCGACGTGCGCCTGTCGCTGGTCGTCGACTTGGAAACGTTCGGCAAGCGCCTCTTTGCAACGGTCTTCGGTCCGGCGCTTCAGATCTGTTGGGGCCGCTGCCTGGACCAGGCCCACCAAGCCGGCAAGGGCCTGCGGCTGAAGCTCCTGCTCACCGATGCACCAGCGCTTGCAGTTTTGCCGTGGGAGTACCTCTACGACTCCATGCAGCGGCAGTTCGTCGGTCTCCTCCCCGACGTCGCCATCGTCCGCTATCCGGAGACGCCGAAACACCTTGATGCAGCGGTGGTCGAGGAGCCGCTACGCATCCTGGTAGTGATGGCCTCACCCGCCGACCAGCACCGACTCGATCTCGAGCAGGAGCGGCGGCGGATCGAGGAAGCCTTCGCCGACTTGGTGCGCACGCGGCGAGTTGCCCTGGAAGTCCTCTCTCACGCCACCTGGCCGTCGCTCAGGCGGCGCCTGACCGAGCCCACGGGCCAGGAACTGCCATGCCACGTCCTGCACTTCATCGGTCACGGCGGGTTCGACGGCGAGCGGCAGACGGGGGTGTTGCTGTTCGAGAGTGAGACCGGCAGCTCCGAGTTGGTCGCCGGCTGGATGCTGGAGGATGTCGTACGCAGGCACCAAAGCCTACGCGTGCTCGTCCTCAACTCCTGTTATGGAGCAGCCGGCTCCGCGCAAGATGCCTTCTCGGGCTTGGCGCAAGGACTCACCTATCACTCGATCCAGGCAGTTGTGGCCATGCAGCTGAGGATCAGCGACATGGCCGCCATCGAATTCTCGCGTTGGTTCTATGGTGCGCTGGCAACGGGTGCGCCAGTCGACGCGGCGGTCGCCGAGGCGCGCGGGCGATTGAGAGATGGCTTCCAGCTCGAATGGGGAATGCCGGTGCTCTTTCTTCGCTCCGCGGACGGCGACCTCTTCAAGCTCGAGGCGAGGCGACCTCCACCGCCGGAAACGCCGGCCAGCAGGCTGTGGCTGATCCTTGCTGCCGTCTTGGTTGTGGTCCTGCTCGGCGCTGGCGCGCTCGCCGTCTGGCGGTACGAAAGACAGACCGCCCAGCCGGCCCCGCCGGCGGGTAGCGCGCAGCCGACCCGTACGGCGCCGACGTCGAGCCCGGAATGCCGCCTGCCCCAGAGCATTGATCGCCTTGGGATGCGCTTCCGCAGGATAGGACCCGGCACTTTCCTCATGGGCACGCAGCTGACAACGCTCGACGATATCCACAGGTATCTCGACGAAGGGATGGTTCACGAGGTCACTCTCTCCCCTTATTGCCTGCAGGCTACCGAAGTGACGCAGGCGCAGTGGAGCGCAGTCATGGGGGGACACAACCCCAGCCACAACCCGGGAGCCGATCGCCCCGTGGACAGCGTCTCTTGGATCGACGCCAACCGATTCATCGACGCGCTCGACGACCTTGCGCACGCCAAGCTGTTCCGCCTGCCGACCGAGGCCGAATGGGAGTTTGCGGCGAGAGCCGGCAGCCAGGGGCGCTATAGCTTTGGCGACGATCCGGGGAAGCTCGACGAGTACGGCAATTGCCGCGGCCACGGCCGCCAGGACCGGTGGCGCACGCTCGCCGTGGCGTCGCTCGCGCCCAACCCCTGGGGCCTCTTTGACATGTATGGCAATGTCGAGGAATGGGTAGAAGACCTGTACAACTTCTATAGCCCGCTGGCGGTCCGCGATCCGCACAACAACCCGTCGCTGCCGCTGTCGATGAGTTTCGGTGATCGCGTCCTGCGGGGAGGCAGCTGGGACAATGAAGCCGCCCGCTGCCGCTCCGCCAACCGTGATCACGCCCAGGCCGCCTATGTCAACGAACGCGTGGGGTTCCGCCTCGTTAGGATCTTGGAGAACCCCTGAGCATCGTCTGCATGCGCTTCCCGCGCTCCTGCTAAACCTTTCCTGGAATTTCGTGTCTCTCGAGCCGACGGTTCCGGCCGGAGCTGCTCGCCGTTCTTTGGCGCACGCCACATCGGTAGCAGATTTCCGCACGCGGATCGATCGAGCTGCCGCACGCGCGACAGAAGGTCTGAGAACCCTGGGGCTGAATGATCGCCATGCCGTCGGCAAGGCACTGGTGACCAGGGAGAGCGAGATCGACGGCCGGGTACGCATCGTCGCGCCGGGACACGCCGATCGTGGGCGGTCGTATCTCGCGCTGAAGCTCGGCGGACTGGACCTGCCGGCCACGGTGGTGCGGGACGTGCTGGCGCTGGTCGGCCACCATCACGAGCCCAGGTTCCTGGTCCTGCCGGTCGAGGCCGGCGCGGGAGTACTCGCGGCTCGCCAGGCTCGCCGATCCCCAGCTGCTCTACTACCTGTGTCGTGCCGACATGCGGGGCCGGATCTGCCCCGATTTGCAGTCGCAGCTGGACCACATCGAGCTCTTCCGCCTCTTCGCGCAGGAATACGGCGCCTGGGCTCCCGTCGATCCCCATCGCGACGTCGGGCAGCGACTCGCCGGCGAGCTCGGGCAGTGCTCGCCGCCATTGCGCGAGCTGGTGATCCGCAGCGCGGTCCGGGAGTTGGAGCTGGGCACCATCTACATGCCGGAAGAGGCCATCGCGAGGCCGTACCGCTACCGCGATGGGTTCTCGCACCTGATCGTTCTCTGCGGTCCTAGCGGGTCAGGGAAGTCGACCTGGGTGCGCTCGCGGGCAACCGAGGCTGCGGTGATCGCGCTGGACGAGATCCGCGCCGAGCTCAATGGCCGCCGCGGCGACCAGTCGCGCAACGGCCGCGTCGTCCATCTCGCGAAGGAGCGGCTGAAGGATGCCTTGCGCCAGCACCAGGACGTGATCTGGGACGCCACCTGCCTCCGCCGCGAGCATCGGGCGGCGCTGCTGCAGCTGGGGTTCGACTATCGGGCGCTGGTGGCCCTCGTCGCCTTCCAGGTCCCGGAGCCGGAGCTGGGGCTCCGCAACCGCGCGCGGAGCCAGCCCGTCCTCACCCAGGTGCTCGCGGACCAGATCCGCGCCTTCGACTGGCCCTACCTCGACGAGGCCCACGAGGTGACGGTGGTCGCAGGCTGATTCCCCGCCCTGGGTGCGGGCCGCGTCTTCTCAGCGGGCGACGCCGCTCAGTGCCCGCCCCCACCCTCCACCACCCCGCACGCCAGCCGCGCGCCCGAGTTGCCGGCCGGCTGCGACGTGCAGTCGTCGGTGCCGGCGTGAAGCACGACCGCCTTGCCGACCGGCGAGCTGGGGCCGCCGAGCGACAGCAGGGACGTGACCACCTCGAGATGGCCGGTGCCGTCCGGCTTGATCTCGATGTTGCCGAAGTCGCCGGCGTGATGGGTTGTCGATTCCCGGCAGGCGTGCTGGGCGGCGCCCGGATTGAAGTGCCCGCCGGCCGAGGTGTAGCGCTTCCCGGCCGCATCGGGCTCGCACTTGCCGTTCTCGTGGAGGTGGATGCCGTGCGGCCCGGGCTTGTCCACGCCGGCGACGTTCACCACCACCCGCACCCCGTCGGCGAGCTGGGTGAACGTCACGCTGCCGGAAAGCTTGGGATCGTCCGCCGACTCGAGCTTGGCCGTCGCGGTCTGCGCCTTCGCGGCCTGCCCGGCCGCCGCCTTCTCGTCCGCTGTCCTCCCGCTCGCGCCGCCGGCCACGGCCGCGACGGCAGCGCCGAGAACCAGCAGCGAGGCGGCCGCCGTCATCGTCGAAACCCTGCGCAGGTGCTCTCTCGTTCGCGTCATGGTCGGTCTCCTTTTTCCTCACCGTCCTCGCCGCGATGATAGCGCGCCGTCGGCCTACTTTCGGCCTATTTCCAGACACCCGCGCGGCGGCGCGCCTGGCCGACCCCGGCCAGGCCCAGGTCCACCATGGCGTTGTCGGCCATGACCACGAACGGGCGCGGCTCGACCGCGATGCCGCCGGCGCCGTCGTGGGCGACCACCTGCACGGTCCCCATCCCGTAACCCATCGGTCCGCGGCTGTAGTAGTGGACCCACAGCCGGTAGGGCGCGGCCCCCCTGCCGGCAGGCTCGTACACCGCGAAGCACTCGGGGCCGTAGCCGCTGGTGACGTCCGCGAACAGCTCGCCGCCGGACGGCAGCTGGCGGTCCTGGAAATAGGCGTGCCCGTCGTGGCGGTCGTAGACGTGGAGGTCGACGTCGTTGGCGTCGGTCTCCCAGGTGAGCACGAACCGCAGGGAGGGCTCGGTCGCGAGCCGGGCGCCGTGCTCGCGCAGGCGGCCGAGCACCTCGTCGCGCCGGCCGGGCTCCGCACGCAGCCACGCCGCACCGATCAGCCCCAGGTCTTCCCTGAGCACCCGATCGACACCGGGGAACCGGCCGCTCGGGTAGTCCTGCGCGAGGCCCCTCTCGAGCGCCGCGAAAGCCCCGGCGAAGCGGCCGGCGCGCAGGCGCGCCCAGGCCAGGAGCCGGTGGCCGGAGGGATGATCCGGCCGTTCTGCAGCCGCCTTCTCGTAGGAATCGATCGCCAGCGCGAGGCCCTCGTCTCCCAGGCGCTCGAGCCGCTCTCCGGCCAGGCGCCGCAGGTCGGCCCGGCTGGGGAAGAGATCGATCAGCGAGCCGTAGGCCCGCGCCGCTGCGGCCTTCTCTCCGGCGGCCTCCCAGGCCTCGCCCAGCGCCACCAGGGCCAGCACATCGCCGGGAGCCTCGGCGCTCCACCCCTCGGCGACCTCGCGGGCCGCAGCCACCCGGCCGGCGGCCAGGTCCGCCATGACTTCGGCGAACCGCCCCGAGTAAGGCGCCGTGCGGGACCACCTCTCCTCGCCGCCGCCGCCAGCGGGGACCTGCCGGCGATCGCCCGCCACGACGCTCTCCTCCACCCGCCCCTCCGGAGCGGCGATCTCGCGCGCCGCCCTTTCGTCGCGGACCGCGGGAGCCGGCGCCGCCGGCGCCGCCGCACGCGGCATCGCGATGTTGCCGCCGACGTTGGCCGCCTCGCCGCGGGGCGCGCCGGCAAAGTCGCCGGCAGCCCCGGCGCCGCCGGCCACACCGCCCGGGACGCCGCCCGAGACACCCCCCATGACGCCACCGGGCGCGCCGCCCGGGACGCCATCCATCCCACCCGCACCGGGGGCCTCTTCGCCAGCAACGCCCGTGGACGGCGACGGCGAGCCGTAGCTCTGGATCCATGGCTCCTCCGCCCGCGGCGCGGCGATCCGCTCCTCGACGCGCCGCTCGCCGCGGCCGCCCGCATCGTCGCGGCCGCCGATATTCTTCGGCGCCGCGACGTCCCTGGCGCCATCCCTCGCCGCGCTCTTTCTCGCACCGTGCTTCGCCGCGGTATCCTTCGCCGCGGCAGCCAGCGCCGCGAAATCCCCCTCGCGCCCCGAGCGACCGCCGCGCGCGAGCGTCTCGAGCCCGCCGGGACCGACCGTCAGGATGTCGGCCAGGGCGCGCCGGTCGAGCCCGAAGCGCGCGTAGTCGTAGTCGGATTCGAGCACCAGCATCGCGGTGAACGGGCTCAGGACCCGGTGCTCGACGCTGAGCTCCACGATCTCGATCCCGAGCGCCTGGCGCAGGTCGTCGTCGCCGGCGAGCGCGGACTCGCGCAGGTGCAGCAGCCGCTCGATCCTGGCCTGCGCGGCGGCCCTTTCGAGCAGCGGCGCCGCGGCGTCGGCCAGCCCGCCGGCCGGAGCCACCGGCTTGCCGCCGACCGACAGGCGCAAGACCTTCTCCGGCGGCAGCTCGGCGTAGACCAGCGCCGCGTCGCCGGGCTGCATGCCGTCGAGGGTCTCGGGCCAGACCCAGGCCGCTCCCTCGACCGTCACGGCGATCCCGGAGCGGCAGGCGAGGGTCAGCCGGCGGCGGATCTTGCCGCTTGCAGCGCTGCCGTCGATCCGCGCGCCGTCGTGGGCCAGGTTGCCGGTCGTCAGCTCGCGCAGCACCGCCTCGTCGCGCAGGCCGCCTTGGACGAGCACGTCCAGCCGCTCGACGCCGGCCGCGCCGAGCGCCCGCACCGCCGCCTTCAGCGCGCGCGGCTCGGTCTCGCCGGCCGTGGCGACGCCGTCGGTGACGAGCAGGACGCGCCGGACGTTGCCGCCGCTCCGTGCCAGACGCCCGGCAAGCCAGGCCAGCGCCCGGTGCAGGTCGGTCGCCCCGAGTGGCCGCCGCTCGCACAGCCGGTGCGCCTCGGCCGCGCCGAAGCCGTCCATGTCTCCGTCGTAGATGGGCGCGACCTCCTGGTCGAAGGCGGCAACCCCCAGGCGGCCGCCGCCGCCCTCGTGCTGCAGCCCGCCGATCAGCTCGGCCAGCCGCCGCACCTGCTCCCGGTAACCCAGGGCGCGCGAGGCGCTCGAGTCGACCAGCACGTACAGGCCGCCCAGCTCCTGGCGCTCCGCCTCGCCCGGGGCCGCGACGCGCACCACCGCGAGGTTGCCGTGGCGCAGCCCTTCGCGCCCGGCAAAGCGCTCCTGGCCGACCTCGAAGTCGCGGTCAGGCGTCCAGTCCCGCTTGTGCAGCTCCACGATCCGCCGCTCGCTCGCCTCGCCGCCCAGGTTGCTCGCCGGCGTGCCGCCGCCGGCGCCGGCAACCGGCGAGTCGCCGAGCAGCACGCGCAGGTCCAGGCTGCCGATCGCGGAAAGCCCGCGCAGCGGGATGACGTAGGGCTCGTCCGCCCGCACCAGGGCGTGCGAGTAGGAGACGATCAGCTCCTTGCGCCCCCGCGCCGGAATCGGGAACACGCGGGCCGAAAACTCGTTGCCCGCCTCCTGCTCGAGCAGCGCCGGGTCCTGCCGCCGGTGCAGGTAATCCTCGTAGACCAGGCGGGCGCGCCGCCGTTCCACCACCTCGCCCTCCTGCCAATCGCCGCCCGCTCCTTTCATCGCGAAGCGGCTCAGCGCCGCGCCCGGCGGCAAGGCGATGCGGAAGCGCCCCTCGATCCGCGCATCGCGCGGGTTCTCGAAGGTCAGGTGCAGCTCGGTGAACGCCAGCGGCGGCTCGAGCGCGCCATTCGCTTCGAGCGCGACCAGCTCGAGCCCCGTGCCGTCCGAGGCGGTGAGCTGGATCGGCGCCGCCTGGCCCGCCGGGCCGTCCACGCCGGGCATCGCGAGCCGCGCCGCCGCGACGGTGCCGGCAACGGATCCGGAGTGACCGGCCGGCCGAGACGCCGAGCCGCTCGCGAGCAGCAGCGACCAGGCACCGCCAACGCCAGTGACCAGCAGACCAACCAGCACGAAGAAGCGGGGCATGGGCGACCTCCCAGGGCAGTCCGGGCGGGTCCCGGATTTGAGACCCCCGCCTCCTTAGACCCGCGAAGCCCCGAAAATGTCACCCGCAGCGCTCGGCACCCATCGCTGGACCCGGCCCGCCGGCGGCGCGGCGCCCGCCCGCTCGCGGCAGGCGAAGCGATCCGCGCCCCGCCCGCTTCAGTGCGGGAATTCGTAGACGAAGACCCCCGCCGCCGCGGTAGCGGCATAGAGCCGGAACAGGTCGTTCGGGTCGAACAGCAGCTGGTTGAAGCCGCGCGCGTAGAGCCCCACCTCGAAGGGCTGCCAGTTGCCGCCCCCGTCGGTGCTCCGCAACAGCCCGGAATCGCCGCCGATGTAGAGGACGAGGCCGTTCCGGGGATCCACGGCCAGGGCGTACGGGAGCGGAAACCCCTGGATCAGCTTGTGCCAGCTGCGGCCGCCGTCGGTCGAGCCGAAGACGGCCTGGGGGCCGGAAACCAGGATCGTCCGCGGCGTGTTGCGGCCGATCGCGATCCCGAGCAGCGGACCGTTGCTCAGCAGCTTCACCCAGGTCGCGCCGCGGTCGCGGCTTTCCCAGACCTGATCGTCGAAGGGCCCGGAGGCGACCAGGTAGAGGACCGCCGGATCGAGAGGATCGGCCGCCACCAAGTTGACGGTGCCCTTGAAGATCACCGTCCAGGTGGCGCCGCCGTCCGCGGATGTCATCAGCCCCTGCGGCGTGGCGGCAAAGACGGTGGCCGGATCGTCGAGCGAAACCGCCAGCGCGGTGGCGCCCAGGTTGGACATCGCGTCCCAGTTGTCGCCGCCGTCGAGGCTGCGGAAGATCTGAGGTCCATTCTGGAGCGCCGCATAGAGGGTGCGGGGTTGTGATGGAGCGCCGGCAAGGACCGTCGTGCCGCCGCCGCCGGACAGCACCACCTCCCAGCTGCCGCCGCTGCGCGAGCGATAGATGCCGGCAGGACCGGCGGCGAAGACAGCGGCGTCCGTGTCGTCGATCGCCACGGCCGCGACCCGCGTGTTGACGAGCCCCATGCCGCTGGCCGCCCAGGTGCCGCCGCCGTCCGTCGAGCGGTAGACGCCGGCCCCGGTCGTGCCGGCCAGCAGCACTCCCGGCGCCCTGGGGTCCGCCGCCAGGGCCAGGGCGCCGCCCGGACGCGGTCCGCCGGGCACCATCTGCCACGTTTGCCCGCCGTCGGTCGTGACCTGCAGGTCCTGGGCGTTTCCCGCGTAGACCCGGGTATGGTCGAACGGGTCGACGAGCAGGGCATGCGCCGGCTCGACGCGCACCTTGGTGAACTTCTGGCCGCCGTTCGTGCTGACCCACACGCCGTCGTCGCCGGCGGCCCACACGTTGGAATCCTGCACGGGGTCCACGGCGAGCGCGTCGATCCGCAGCCGGCGCAGCGCGAACCACGCCCGGCCGCCGTCGACGGTCTTGTGCATGCCGTCGTGGACGCCGATGTGAGCGGCGTAGACCTGGCTCGGCTGGACGGGGTCGATGGCGAGAGCGACCACCTCGAAGTCGAACTGGTGTGGCGGTATCAGCCCGACGGTGAGGAGCTTCCAGGAGACGCCGTGATCGTCGCTGCGGAACAACCCCTTGGCCGTGCCCAGGAACAGCACCTGGGGCCGCGCCGGATCGACGGCGACGGCGTGGGCCTTGATGTAGCCGACCGTGGCCGGAGTTTGCCAGGTCCGGCCGCCGTCGGCGCTGCGGAAGAAGCCGCGCTCCGTGGCGGCGTAGACCGCGTCGGGGTTGGTCGGATCGACCGCGAGGGAGGTCACCACCGGGTTGTCGAGGCCGAAGCCGGCCGGCGTCCAGGTCGCGCCGCCGTCGTCGCTGCGGTGCACGCCGCCGCCGTCCAACCCGGCGTAGACGACGGTGGGCTGCGACGGCGCATAGGCGAGAGCCTGCACCGTCGCGCCGTCCGGCGGGCCGATCGGGCTCCAGGCCCCGGTCGCCGCGGCCGGCGCCGCCGCCCTCCCGGCCGGCTGCCACGCCGCCGGTGCCAGCATGCCAAGCAAACCCAACAGGAACGCGACAAATCCACTGCTGCCCGCCAAGCGAATGCGTCCTCTCATCTCGAGTCCCCTTTCACCGCGGCCTCTGGCCGGGATACCTGCTTGTGCTATGCTACATAAAGAAGAGTGGCTATGCAATGAACATCTAGGTAATTGAACCCACGGCGGCCATGATGACCAACGGTCCCGAGCGGCTGAAACTGCGCCGCAGGCCGGCCACGCTGGCCGCACCCTCGTCGCCCATCCTGCCCGGCAGTCTCGTCCGGCAACGGTGGTAAGCTCGCGGCCGGACGATGACCGGCGCCAAGGCAGAACAGCCCTTTCCGATCGAGCCGCCGATCGAACCCATGCTCGCCAAGGTCGCGGACGAGCTGCCGGCGGGCGACGGCTGGTTGTTCGAGCCGAAGTGGGACGGTTTCCGCGCCATCGCCTTCCGCTCCGGCGAGCGGCTCCACCTGCAGAGCCGCGACCTGCGGCCGCTGGACCGCTACTTCCCCGAGCTCGCGGCGCCGCTGCTCGCGTCGCTGCCGGCGCGCGCCGTGGTCGACGGCGAGATCGTCATCGCCGGCGAGCGCGGTCTCGACTTCGACGCCCTGCAGATGAGGCTCCACCCGGCGGCGTCACGGGTGGCGAAGCTTGCCGCTCTCACGCCGGCCCTGTTCGTGGCGTTCGACCTGCTGGCCGAGGGCGACCAGGATCTCCGCGAGCTGCCCCAGGCAGAGCGGCGCGCGCGGTTGGAGCGGGTCCTGGCCCTCCCTGCCGCCGGCGTCACGCTCACGCCCGTCACCACCGACCGGCAGCTCGCCGACGACTGGTTTCACCGCTTCGAGGGCGCCGGCTTCGACGGCGTGATCGCCAAGCACGAGAGCGCGACCTATCAGCCGGGCAAGCGCGCGATGCTCAAGATCAAGCACGTGCGCACCGCCGACTGCGCGGTCGCGGGCTTCCGCTGGCACAAGGCGGGCGAGAACGAGCGCATCGGGTCGCTGCTGCTCGGCCTCTACGACGCCGAGGGCCGGTTGCACCACGTGGGGGTCACCTCGTCGTTCACCGCCGACAAGCGGCGGCAGCTTGCCGAGGAGCTCGCTCCCCTGCGCACCAACGCGCTCGCCGACCATCCGTGGCGCGATTGGGCGGCGGCCGGCGACGATGCGGCCCGCATGCCGGGCGCGCAGAGCCGCTGGAGCGCGGGCAAGGACCTGTCGTGGCAGCCCCTGCGGGTCGAGCGCGTGTGCGAGGTCAAGTACGACCACCTGCAGGGCGACCGCTTCCGGCACGCGGCGACCTTCGTGCGCTGGCGCCCCGACCGGCGGCCCGCCGATTGCCGCTACGACCAGCTCGAGGTCACTCCTCCGGCCGAGCTCGGCGCGATCCTCGCGGCGGCCGGCCGCTGACCCGGCCGCTCGGCGCGGCATCGGGATCGAGCGGTTCCTGGGCGGGCCGCAGCGGCTCGGGGACGTGCTCGAGGTTCACCCGCACGCGGGTCCAGGTGGTGTACTGCCCGCGCATGGCATCGACCAGGACGTCGGCGGGCGCGAGCAGCGCCGCGGCCTGCGGATGGCGCGCCTTCCACCGCTCCAAGCCGGCGAGCGCCTCGTCTTTGTTTTCCGAGCGCCCGATCTCGATCAGCGGTTTGCTCGAAACCCGTCGTGAAGGCTGCGCGCGCGGCGGCTCGCCGGCCTGCTTGCGATAGTGCGGCGGCCACGGCGCATCGCCCAGCCCCTCCGCCTCCTGCCGCGCCGAGAGCTCGAGCAGGGTCTCGAGCCCGCACGCCTGGTCGTCGATCCCGGCATGCCGGTCCCCCACCGCGGCGAAGCGCGCCGGCATGGTGCGCAGGGTGAAGTCCTCCGGCCGGCAGGATTCGAGCTCGTCCCAGGTCACCGGCGCCGACACCCGCGCATCGGGCTTCGGCCGCACCGAGTAGGCGCTCGCGACTGTCCGGTCCTTGGCGTTCTGGTTGTAGTCGAGGAAGACGCCGTGCCGCTCCTCCTTCCACCACTTGCTGGTGGCCAGCGCCGGAGCGCGCCGCTCCACCTCGCGGGCGAAGGCGAGCGCGGCGCGGCGCACCTGGTCGAACGACCAGCGGCGGTGGATCCGCACGTTGACGTGAATGCCGCGCGAGCCCGAGGTCTTCGGCCAGCCGACGAGCGCGAAGTCGTCGAGCGCCGCCCGCACGACGCGCGCGACCGCCTCGATCTGCGGCCACTCGACGCCCGGCACGGGATCGAGGTCGATCCGCAGCTCGTCGGGGTGATCGAGGTCGTCGGCGCGCACCGGGTGCGGGTGCAGCTCGAGGCAGCCGAGGTTCGCCATCCAGGCGAGCGCCGCGGCGTCGCGGGGCACGACCTCCTCGGCCTGGCGCCCCGAAGGGAAGCGCAGCTCGACCACCTCGATCCACGGCGGCCGGGAGGGAGCGCGCTTCTGGAAGAAGAACTCGCCGTGGATCCCGTCGGCGTAGCGCACCAGGACGTTCGGCCGTCCGCCCGCCGCCCGCAGGGCGCCCTTGGCGACCGCCAGGTAGTAGTGGACGAGGTCCAGCTTGGTGATCCCGGCCTCGGGAAAGTAGACCTTCTCCGGATTCGACACCGTCACCTCGCGGCCGGCGGCGGCGACGACGACGGGCGCTGCCTTGGTGCTCGCCATGGCTAAAGCATAAGCCACTCAACGTCAGGCGATGTCGAGCGGCAGCGGCAGCGCGTGGTGGCGGAGGGTGCTCAGGCAGCACGTGGGCGAGGAAGGCAAGAGCGGCCCCCCCGCAGAGCTGCGCCCAACGCCGGAGCCGCGGCCTGGAGCGCAGGAAGGAGACGAGGCAGCCCAGGATCATCAGGAAGGTGACCGCCGGCGCCGATCAGGATGAGCAGCAGCGCGGGCTTGGACAGGTGGCCGGTGCGGAGCAGCGCCCAAAGCGCGTCCACGCCGGCGGCGATGAAGCCGGTCGCGAACAGGTTGGCGGCGTTCCACAGGACGGCGACGGCGAGGCCGGCGCCGAAGCCCCAGGCGCTGTCTCGCCGAAGCCCTCGGCCGCGTACCGGGTCATCTCCGACCACTACTTCGCGGTCATGGGGATTCCCATGGCCCGCGGCCGCGCCTTCACCACCCAGGACCACGACCAGTTCCGGGTCGCCGCCAAAGGCGTCGCCATCGTCAACGAGTTGATGGCCAAGGCGCTCAGGCCAAGCGAGGACCCGGTGGGCCAGCACCTGCGGATCGCCGGCGTCTCGGACCGCCGGGACCGCGAGATCGTCGGCGTGGTGCGCTACATCCGCGACCGCAACCTGGCCAACAAGCCGCCGCGGTCCGAGGTCTTCGTGCCAGTCGGACAGGCCCTCGCGCCCAGCATGGCTTTGGTCGTCTTGACCGCCGGCGACCCCCGCGGCGCTCACCGGCGCCGCACGGCGACCCCGACGCTTCCCCGCTGGCCGAGCTCTTCGGCGAGGACGGCGGCCAGGCGACCGGCGAGAGTTTCGACTGGACGCGCAGTGTCAATGGTGATTATAGTTATATGCATATCGCGATTTCACACCTACGCCAACGTTCATATACAATTGGTAGAAGTGTAGGTACCAGCTCGGCGACGACCGAGAGGACATGGCGGCGGAGTAGTGCCGCTGGCACAGCTGGCTGACTTCAACGTGGGCAGAAGCGGAGGTTGAGATGGATGATGTGCGGGAGCAGTTCGTCTACGGCGTCATCAGCAATCTCGAGGTGGAAGCCGCAGCCGGCGGCATGACTCTCCATGACTCCTTCAAGATCGAGCTGCTGAACTACTCGCGACACGAGGGAGTCCGCGAGCTCAGTGACCAGCAGTTGGATCTGATTCTCACAGAGATCGGCAGACGAGCTATCCGCCGAACGACGGAGACGCAGCGCGAAAGGTCTCTCGAAGCGCCTGGAGAAGACGTACGCGAGGTGATCATGCAACTCTGCACTACTTGGAACCACTGCTACGCTGCAGCGGAGAAGATTCTGAGGATTCGTGTGGGGTACACGGACAGTGTGTACCATGAGGAAGGTGAGACCATCGGAATCAAATAGCTCGCCATGGACATCAAGGAGTTTGAGTGGAATTTAAAGAATGTAAGGAATATCTTTGAGCCGCTCCTAGAGGTTGGAGTTTTCAAAGACGACCCGGCAGCCGCCAAGGAGATCGCCGAGTTGCTCGGGCGCGCCGACCTCCTCGCGCAGCAGAGCCAAATCTCCGAGGCGATCACAGCAATGCTGTTTGCCGAGGTGTGCATCAATGGGAAGGTGGAAAAGAAGCCGTGGCTCTGGAAGGTATGCTATCTGCACTGGCTACCGCTATGGGCTTACTACTTAGTCTGCTTGTTCATTACCCTTGTTTTGGCGCTGCTGTTTCCCCATCTGAAGCTGCTGGACATTCCTTTGCAGGCCATGCTGCTAGGCGCGCTCGGCGCGGAATTACGCGGACTCTATTGGCTGCAAGAAAAGCTTGGCGATAGGAGCTTTCGCCCGACATCCTTTGTGCCGCATCTGAGCGCCCCGTTCATCGGAGCGCTTCTCGGGATGCTGGCATATCTGATCGGAGGGCTTGGTATTCTCGTGCTAACGGAAAAGCCATCATTAGGCGCCACTTCGCAAGGGACCCTCGCCTCTCTGGCGGTGGCCTTCCTGAGCGGCTTCAAATGGGAGTGGGTCGTGCGCACTCTTGACGAGAAAATCTTTCGCTCGGCAAAAAGCCGCCTTCCATAGGAGCGCCGCGATAGGATCGCCGCCGCCGGCGTCCCTGCAACCGGGGACGATCACCGCGACGTAGATCAGCGCCTGGAGGCCATGGAGGACCCGTACCGCGGAGTCGAGAAGCGCCGAGAGCACGAGCGCGATGATGAACAGCGCGGCGCCAGCCTCGATGGCGGCGAGCGGCCAGCGCTAGGAGTCGCGGCGGCCCGTTGCCGCAAGGTGCGTCTGGCGGCGCCGGCATGGAACTGCTGATACGCGTTCGGCGAAGAGCACGTCCCCCTCCTCGCCGGCACCCGCGTCGAGGTTCACGGGACGCCCGCCGCGACGGGACCGCAACCGGCGGGGGTCGTCCTGCGCGCGGTCGCGGCGCCGGGCGAGAGCGGCCGGCTGCGCCTGTCCGCACGGGGCGCCGCGCTGCGGCTGGCGGCGGCGGACGGGAGTGCCGAGGCAGCGCTCATAACCGCAGCGGTGATTAGGAACATACAACCGACTTGCAGCCGCAGCAATTGTTAGCGCTTGTAGGCATCGCGGACCGATGGTAGGCTCGTTCATCGACGCCGCTGCTGGACCTGGACGGCGCAAACGGCAGGGCAGGGAAGACATCCATAACAATAGATGGTCAAGCTCCAATTTCTTGGCGAGGTTGAGGGCGAGTCTCAGTACGGCGCATACTTCTACGTCATGGGCCAGAGGAGGGCCAGCAATGCCATTCTGGAGCACCGAGCGCTTTCGTGCCCAACAGGGGGTACAAGTTAAGACAGTTCTCATTGAGAGGGAACAAATTAACATTCCCTCTGGCCAGTTCGCCCTGCTCCTCACGGAAGAAGTAATCAGCGTCCCACTGAATGCGATCGCATTCATCTCGATCCGCGCAGTGATCAAGTTTCAAGGTCTTGTTAATGTTTCCGGATTTCATGTTGATCCTGGTTTTTCAGGCAGACTGACAATCGCCGTGTATAACTCTGGCGGTCGTGACATTACTCTGGAGCGAGGAGAACGGATATTCCTAATTTGGCTTAGTGATCTTGACCAGGTTACCAGAGATCCCTATAAAGGCTCCCGAATGGGCCAAGAAGCCATCTCAGCCGATGACGTACGCAAGCTTCACGGCGACATCGCCTCACCTGCGGTCTTGCACTCCGAAATCAAGAGTATCCAAGTAGAATTGAAGCTCTTGTGGGCGATACTCGTCGCCCTTCTATTGGCTGTCCTGGTAAGCCTCCTAAGGGATATCGTCTCATCCCAACGTGCGGCGCCTACCTCTTCAAGCTCGTCTGCTGTTTCGTCGAGGGCCCTGCGCCACCTCCATGGCCTCTTCCACTGCAGCCGTCGCACCTCGCCCCAGGTGCTGCACCGCCTGTGCCTGCCCCGAAACAACCCTAAGTGGAGTTGCAGCTGATTCTTCGGGAAATTTCCGTCGCGCCTGGGCGCCGCATTCGTGCGACTCCGGTGTTCGATACGTACTGGCATTTCGCTGCCCGCCGGCAAGACCTTTTCATGCATCGGGTCACTGGTAATCCGCCCCCTTGGACGGACGATCAGGTGCTGGCAGCACACAGGTTTACGAATGCGTACCGAGCAGCTGACCGCGTCAGCCAGTTCCTGATCCGCCATGTCCTCTATCAGGGAGAGCAGACCTGGCAGGAGACATTCTTTCGGACCTTGCTCTTTAAGTTCTTCAACCGTATCGAGACTTGGCAGGCGCTTGAAGCCCGCTGTGGTCTTCCGAGCTGGAAAACCTTCTCCCTTGAACGGTACGCTCGAGTCCTTGATACCATGATGGTGCGAGGCGAAAAGGTGTATTCGGCCGCATATATCATGCCGTCACCCCGGTTTGGGAGCTGTCGTAAACATCGAAACCACTTGTGCCTTTTGCAATACATGATGCGCAGCGGTGCTCCCGAAAGGGTCGCGAGAGCGCGATCGCTCGAGGAGGCATTCGAGATTCTCCGGTCCTACCCATCGCTCGGTGATTTTCTCGCCTTTCAATTCGCTATCGATCTTAATTATAGTGTCTTTCTAAATTTCTCCGAGATGGACTTTGTGGTGGCGGGACCGGGCGCACGATCTGGCATCCAGAAGTGTTTTCTTGAAACTACTGGCTTGGACAATCAGGAGCTGATCCGGCTCATGACCGAGCGAGCAGATTACGAGTTTGACCGCTTAGGTCTCAAGTTCCAGACTCTCTGGGGTAGGCCGCTGCAGCTTGTCGACTGCCAGAATCTGTTCTGTGAAGTCGATAAGTACGCGCGGGTGGTTCACCCTGAGATCAGGGTTCGCTCCGGCCGGACTCGCATCAAGCAGCGTTTTGGTCCGCGATCGCTATTGCTGCCACAGTGGTATCCGCCGAAATGGGGGCTGAGGCTACCCGCAGATGTCGTAACAAACGGGAGCGCGTCGCAAGGTGCCGAGGTTTAGGGCTGGACGGCTAACTGTTCGACGGTACGAACTCGATTGTCCCCGCGCAGAGGTCGCCCCGAACAGCGCCACCCTCATGGTCGCGCAGCTGTCGCCATACGGCAAAGCCCCTGAGCAAGGCGTCATTCCATTCTTTAGTAGTTCTATTGCAAACTTCGACGTGGGCCGTAAGCTCTTTGATATGCCGGAGCAGTTTCCAGTCCACAGCATGAACACCCTCCAAGAAGTCGTGGTTAGAAGCATACGCGTAGGCAGTAGCCACGATGGCCTCTTCGATCACCTGTGCACGACCACCATCCTCTACTTCGTCAACCCCCCGCGGTGTCCTATGCTCGAGCTGCCCGGCAGTTCGCAGTAGCTTGCGTAACACAGGAGACCAGGCAAGGCAGGCGGCTAAGCCAAGGTGCAGCACATCATGAAAGCGGTACCCGTCGTCCTCGTAGGCGTTATCTGTAAGCGGGTCACCAAGGTGGCATCCGGACAAGCGGTCAACAAGGGCTATCCTCATGTTGCCAGCGACCAAGCGCTGCTCAAAGCTATACTCAAAGTTCCGCGGAAGCTGCTCCTTCTGGGGAAGGTCCGCATCATAGTACCGAGGTCCCATTTCCGCTCGACGCCAGCGGTCTTGAACCTTGAGGAGATTCTGTCGGGCGATCGCACCGAGACTCAGGTCATATTTCGTCGCAAGGTTGGCGACGTACCATAGGATATCTCCGAGTTCTTCAGCGACCTCATCGCGAAACCTACGATGCGTCGCGCCGTCCCGGAGCATTTTCTTGTACTCACCGAGTAGGCCTCCGACCTCACCGACGAGACCCAGTAGAGGAATCACTTCATGCCTGAACAGCTGGCATGAGCAGATGCCTCCGTCATCGGCCGGTCGTATGTTCTGGTCTGTCGTGCTTGCGCTATGCTGGTATTCGTCAAAGTCCATGTTCAGGCTCCAATTTGTGTGGACCCTATCTCAAGGAGAGTCGCGGCCTCGGCAATTAGCTTCCTTGCAGCTACTATTCCCCAGCCCGGACCTGTGTCAAGGCTAGCATGCGTGGAAACACAAGTGAGTGGTCCCACCGACAGCCCCGACTCTATGGCGACAAACGCCTGGAGGCGGCCGAGGCCGATCAGATTGCCAAGACACCGAGTAACATAGGCGTGATTCCGGTAGATAGCTGTTAGCGTCAGCCCGCGTTCAGGATGCAGCTTGAAGCTTAGAAAGCTGAGGCATTGGCCGCCACGGAAAGTTCGACCGTCGCGCAGCGGGTCGTACACCGCCAGTTCGTAAGCAGAGATATACTTTTGGGAAGAGTTGCTCCGGTCCCGCAGGCGTTCGATCAAGAGAGCGATAGGCCTGTACTCAGACCCGTCGATCTTTTTGTGGCGTGTCATCCGCTCGAAATACTCCCCCCAGCGCTTGGAGGATCTGCTGTCGAAGATCTTAAGATATTCGTCATAGAAGCGTGGCGCCCCATATTTCGCGTACAGCGCCTGTGGGAAAATAGTGTTGGACACTGTTGAGATCGGATTCTGGGAGCGCTCTCGCAGAAAGCGATCTACAAGAGTGATCACTGCATGGTCGTCCGCATCGTGGCTCGACGGCTTGTCGATATCGAGGATGACGTTGTACGCCTCTCCCGTATCGGCAATGGCCGAGGCGCCCGCAAGCCAAGCGCGGGCACAGCTCTTTTGTGGCGGCGTCGGCAGGTACACAGCTACGCACTTTCCTTCAGAGCAAGGACTCCAATGACACGTGGAAGAAGATAGCTTTCCGCGAGCCAAGCGTGTCCATCAAACCCCCAGGGGCGGCCCCAACTGTTCCGGATGAGAAGGTGACGAAAGGTGCCTCGATGCCCGGTCGCGACGGCTACCACTGCGTGACGCCGAACCGGGTCAGGTGGCTCTGTAGAATCGACGATCCCATCGTGGGGTAGGTAGAAGGCGTTCGATATCGTCATGCCGATCACCGCCGGGCGACCGGCGGCGACCAGTGACCACGCAGCATCGAACGAGCGCCAGAGAGTCTCCCCTGCCCGGCGGAAAACTTCGCCAACATTCGCGGGCGGCAGCCAGAGTCGCACGTCGGCTGGCTGCATTGCAATGTATGGCCACCCTGCTTCGACAGGTTGTCCCTCATTCTTAAGGGCTGCGATGATTGCAGGCAGCGCTGCGCCGTTACTGGAGTCTCCGCCACCATGGCGGACCGCGTGGTAGTATAAGTACTCGCATGATAGTGGAACCCACCCGTCGCGGACCGCAGCGTGGGCATCGCTTACGGCAAAGGCAAGGCATGTCGGACGCTCGCCCTGGTCCCGCGGTGGGCCAAACCGGCCGCGCAGGTCATGCTCGATCACGACGTCGCTCACGCGACTCCCAGTAACCGGCGCCGTTGCACGGCCAATAATCCCGGCCCCACAGGGCCGGACAAGTCGAGTCGAAGGTGCATCGTGTTCAGCGGCTCGGACGCCCTCCAGGGTCGCACTTCGGCTAATTGAGCGAAGCCGCGTGCCTCTGGCGCAGGTTGGGCTGTGACACGGCGGGCGACGATCCCGCCGATCTGTTCTCCATCCCCGAGGGCCAGGCGCCGATCTTCAAGGATGTTCATCCCGGCCGCTGCGAGCTCGTCGAAACGCCACACGTATCCGGATCCGCTGTGTTCCGCCAGGCGAAGGACGACCAAATCGCTACGGCTACCCTCTACAAGAAGGCCCTCGTCGTGCTCGGTGACAACCCACACGTCGCCATGCCAGGTCTCCGGCTCGACCCCGTCTGCGAGTTCTCTCTTGATTTCTCGAGGCGGCACTTTCGTGAGCGCGTCGCAGATGTCATCTCTGATCGCCTTGTGGCGTCGCAGCGCGTAGCACATGGCGAGATAGCTCAGCCCCATGCGGAGCGACAGTTGGTAAACAACTTCGGGACGGGCAAGGGAGGGGGCTTTAAGGCCTTGGCGCAGCACGTGCTTGGCCACGAGCCAACGCGGAGCCAACAGTTCCGATGCGAACGCGTCTGCTTGCACCTCCTGGAGGTCATAGCTGGGACGATCGGTGAAAGGGGTACGGCTTAGCATCGCCTCGTCGTCGAAGCTCGGCTGATGGCCCAGCACCGCGTGCCCTAACTCGTGCGCCGCCGTAAAGCGCTGAACTGCGAGAGGGCGCTGAGTGGTGACCATGACGCCCAGCCCCGGGTCGTTGACGAAGGCGCCGAGCAGGGGATTCAAGGGTCGGAAAAGCAGAGCGATTTCTCGCTCAACGAACATCTGGAAAACGTCGACTCGACCTTCGCCGCGATCCGCCAGCTGCTCGGACCCCGCGTACTGGTGAAGGCGTGCTGCTGCGCTGACTGCGCTCAAGATCGCTGTGCGGAGGTCAGCCATTTCTCAGCCTCCCTTCTGTTCCTGCTTCCGGGCGCGAAGGAAGTCGGCGAACCGCGACAGTTCTTCCCGATCTTGCGGGGAAAGCTTCGATGCTTTACGCGCCAGGTGAGCGACATCCGCTGCGAAGAGCGGTTCGGCCTCATCGGCCTCGCCGGTGAAGTAGCTTAAGGGACGCTTGAAGAGTTGGGCCAATCTCTTTAACTCGAGTGCGTCGACCTTTCGTTGGCCGGTTTCAATGTTCGACAATGCTGAGCGGGCGATGCCCAGAAAGCCAGCCACCTCCTCCTGAGAGAATCCAAGGTACTCGCGCGCCTCTCGCAAGCGCTGGGCGAGCCCCCTGCGATCCTCCCCCTTTCGGGAGCTAGGGCCTTGGTCGGGCCTACTCATGACTCCTCCTTTTCTCTTCGTTCTTCTGCCAGAGGCGCTGAAGGCGCTCGTGCATGTCGCCCACGCCGTCATCGACACTAATGTATCCACCTTTGCGCACGATCTTGTCGGGCGGTAGCCGGAAGCCGAATATTTCCTCCAGTTTGGGGACGATCGCAGCCACGCGAATCGACTCCAACAAGGGCTCCCAATCTGCCCTTAGCACCTGCCCTTCGGCCGCAGCCTTCCCTAGTTCCCGTCGGAGCCGCGCCTTTACCTCAGCTGAGGGGAACACTGTTGAATCTGTGGAAGTTGTCTTCTCGACCATATGCGTCCGTCCGATTACCGGACAATCTACACCACAATTGTCCGAAAATCAAGCGCAGAATGAAACGTTCAGGCAGGACCAAGCGGCTGGTTCTAAGAGGTCCCAGAGCCGGCTGAAGAGCTCGGCGACCAGCTCCGGCGCCACCTGGTGCACCGCCTGCGGCTTCTTCGCCAGCTCCGGCAGGTAGTGCCGATAGCGCACGGCTCGCTCCCAGGACGCATGATTGTCTAACCCCCTAGATGACGCAGCGGCGCCTGCGGCGAGAAGATCTTCGCGTATGCTGATGCCGTGGGTTCCGTCTATACAGGCATGGGCGCCGATTCCCACGCCGTCTTGGGCACTCTCGTCGGCTCCATCCCGGTCGACAAGCTGCGCTTCCTGACCTCCGAGCGCCGCCGTGCCTACGCCGCGATCCTTTGGACGCTCCTGGGACATCGCCGGTCGCACGAGATCGAGGTGTACTACGACGACCTGATGTTCGAGGCGATCGCCCTGGTCCCGGCGATCGAGCCGGGAAGCTATACGCCGGATACGTTCCGCGCCGACGTCAAGCAGCTCGAGGACTGGGGCAACCTGGCCCCCCGCCGCCTCGAGCCGCGGCGGATCGAGACCCTGGCGGACCGCAGCCTGCAGAAGTTCCTCTGCCGCCTCGACGACGACACCGCCGCCATCCTCGAGTTCCTCGAAGGCCGCTCCGGCGCCGCGGCCGTCGCCCTCTCGGATCGCGGCCGCCACCTCCTGCGCGACGCCGACGAGCGGCTCGCCGAAGCGCTGCGTCTCGCCCACAAGATCGCCCGCGAATCGCCGCCCCCGGACCCCAACCCGGCCGCACCCGACGCCGCCGCGGTGGACGACCTCCTCAGGCTCTCCTATCTTTGCTTCGAGGTGGACCGCCAGGTCGACGGCGCGGCGCGCGAGCTTGCCGCGTTCGACGCGGCGCTCGTCGGTTTTGCCGTGAGTCCCTTCCAGCTGCAGGCCCTCGCCGAGGTCGTGGACCGTCTCGAGCGCTACGTCGAGGACTACATGGCCGAGGCCACCGGCCGGGCCCGCAGGCTGCACCGGGCGGCGCGCAGCCTCCTGCGGCCCGGGCTGGCCGCAACGCTGGCGCGCTCGCACGCACAGGTCGAGCGGCGAGTGCGCGAGGATGCTCTCTTCGGCGGCTCGCCCGGATCGCTTCGCGACCTGCGCCCGGTCCTCGCCGAGCTGGTCCCGTTCTTCGCCCCCGCGGGCCGTTTCGCGACGCTGCTCGAGCGCGTCCACGCCTCCGCCCGCAACGTCGTGCGCCGCGTGCACAAGCACGTGGAGAACGTGCGGGCCCGCAACATCCGGATCGAGACCCTGCGCGACCGGTCGCGGGAGATGGCGCACCTCGCTACGGCCGAGGTCGCCGCGGCCAATGACTGGATCAACCGCCTGTTCGCCTCGGCGCAGCTGGTGACCGATCTGCGCTCCGGCACGCCGGAGCAACGATCGGCGCTGCCCCGGCCGGCCCGCCGCTACGAGACCCGCCGCGCCGCACACGGCGGCGAGCCGCTGGCCGCCAAGCGGGGACGCCCCGGGCAGTCCCGCGCGCTCGAACGCTACCGGCTGTTGCAGCTCGGCCGCTTCGTGGACGAGAAGATCCTGCAGGGTGCCGACCGGGCAGCGCTCAGCGGTGCGGCGCTGGACCTGGTCAGTGACTTCCGGTCGCTCCTCGAAGCCGTCAAGGCGCACGGCCTCCGTGCCGGCCGCGCCAGGGAATTCCTTTCCTATCGCGTGGTGCGGGCGGGGAGCGACGGAGCTCCCGCCGGCCGCGCCCGCTTCCTGCTCGCCGGCGGGCAGCTCGACGCACCCGACGTCGTCTTCGTCCGCTCCGGTCCCAGGGCCGGCGATGGTTGACGACCAGGAAAGCCCGGCCGAGCCCGGAGCCGATCCTTTCCGGAGCGTCCCTGGGCTACCCGGCCTCGCCCTCGACCGGCGAGGCCGCGAGCGCGTCCGCGCCGTGCTCAACGTGCTCACCGAATCCACCTTCTTCTATCGCGACGACGATGCGGACCTGTTCTTCTTCCTGCGCCGCAACCAGGCGGCGTTCCGGGAGCTCTTCGAGGGCTACTTCGGCTGGCGCCTCTACGTGGATCGCCAGTGCGCCCGCCTGATCAAGGAGCGGCACTACAACGAGGCGGTGCGCCCGTCGCAACGCGCGCTCTTCGACCTGCGGCGCCGCGACGAGTGCCTGCTCTTCGCCTTGCTGCTCGAATTCCACGAGGAAGAAGGTCAGCGCCAAGGGGTGACGCCCGACGACGACCGCCGCCTCCGCTTCCTGCTCGCCGACTTCGTGACCTTTTCCATCCGCCGCTGCCGCGAAGAGCTCGGCGACGCAACGCCGCCCGAGGCGCGCCTCTTCGAAGCGGCGCGCCCGCTGTTCGAACAGCTCGAGCGGCACCGCTTCGTGCGTCTCGTCGACAAGAAACAGGCCGAGGCCGGCGACGAGCTGCCGGCGGGCATGGCGGAGCACCTGCTGTACGAGTTCCTGCCCGGGATACGTTGCTACGATCCGTCGCTGGCCGCGCGCGGCGTCGTGGTGCGGGCGTACCGGAGCCTCGTCGCTGACGAAGCCGCCGATACCGCCCATGCCGCCGATGCCGCCCATGCCGCCCATGCCGCCGATGCCGATACCGCGGCGGAGCCTGACGCGACGTGAGCGCCCCCTTCCACATCCGGCGCATCCGCCTCGTCAACTTCCACAACCTCGTGGACGAAACGCTGCCGGTGCGCAAGAACCTCTTCCTCATCGGCGACAACCAGAGCGGCAAGACGACGGTGCTCGACGCGGTGCACTTCGCGCTGACCGCCGGCGTCGAGATGGAGTTCAACACCGCCGCCCGCTTCGGTCCACGCACGGAACCGGGCCGCAACCTCGCGAGCATCGTGCTGCGCTACGACCTCGAACGCGACGTCGCGCTGCGCGGCCCGTCGGTCATGTATGCCGCGCTCGAGATCGGGGACGACGAGGGAGAGGTGCACTGCTTCGGAGCGGGCGCCTTCGCGACGTCGCTCGACGCCCAACCCGACGTCTGGGGCTTCGTGGCCCGCGGACGGACGTTCGAAGAGGTGGGGCTGTGTACCGAAGAGCCGGACGGCACCGGCGTCCCGCGGCGCCGTCCACGCGACCGGCAGGAGCTCGAGGAACGGCTCGGCCGCGGCGCCGTCCTGGACAAGGGGCGCTACCGCACGGCGGTGGCGCAGCTGCTCTTCCGGGAGCGCGATGCCTTCCTGCGGGCCATGGACCTGATCGCGGCCGGCAAGGCCTATCGCGAGATGGTCGCCAGGGCGCGCAACCTCGACGACCTGTTCATCGGCCTGTTGCCGCCGCCGGCAGAAGCGGAGTTCGAGGAGGTCCGGTCGGCGTTGCGCGCCATCGAGGGCATCCGCAGCGATCTCGGCGACCTCGAATCCGAGCTCGCGGTCCTGCGTGGCGTGCTCGAGAAGCTGCAGGAGGCCTCAAACGAGACCGAGAAGATCGCGCGCTACCAGCTCGTCGGGGCCGAGCTGGCACGCCGCGCGGCGGCAGGCAGGCTCGCACGTGCCGCCGCGCTGGCGCGGAGCGCGGAGCAGGAAGCCGCTCGGGCGGAGGACGGCAAGCTGGCAGCGGCCGCCGAGGTCGCGAGGCTGGACGCCGCCGTGCGCAGCCTGCAGGCGAGCGAGGGCGCGGCGCTGCTCGCCCGCGAGGAGGAAGCGCGGCGCGATGCCGAGGAAGCCGAGCGCGCGGCGGACCTCGCCGGCCGCGACCTCGACGCGCGCCGGGAGGAGCACGGCCGCGCCGGGGAGGATGCGGCCCGCGCGGCGGCGGAGCTCGACGCGGCCCGGGAGCGCGCGCTGGCGGCGCTCCGCTCGGCGAGCGCAGCCGCCCGCCAACTGCTTGGCGACGAGGTCATGGAGGTCGTGGGGACCCTGGCCGGCGCGATCGCCGCGGTCGAGCCCGGAGGTGCGCCCTCCGCGGGCAACCTCGAGCCGCCCCTGGCCGCGCTGCGCAGCGGCTTCGACGCCGCGCGCGAAGCCGCCGCGGGCCGGGCCGCGGTGGCCGGCGACAAGGCGATGCGCCTGCACGCCGCGGCAGCGGAAGCCGCGCAACAGGCCGACGAGGTCCTGAGGCGCCGAGAGGTGCCGCCCGATCTTCCCGGCTACTCGGCGCTGCTCGCCGCGCTCGAGGCCGAGGCGCCGCTGGCGGTGCCGCTGTACCGCCTGTTCGAGCTCGCGCCGGCGGCTCCCGAGACGCTGGGGGCCGGCATCGAGTGCGTCCTGGGCCCGCGCCTCCTCGGCGCCATCGTCGCGCCGCCCAGCCAGCATCAGGCGGCTCGCGCCCGCGTCATCGCCCACGGCGCCGGCGTCGAGGTGGTGGACCCGTCCGAGCTCCAGGCTGGCGGCGCCGCCCCCGCGGGCACGCTGCTCGCGGCCTTGGAGGATGCAGGGCCCGCGGCGCTGGCCGCGATCGGGCGCGCCTTCCTGCGCCGGGTCGCCGGCGACGTACGCATCCTGGGTGCCGGCGAACCGCGCGGCGATGCCGAGCGCGCGGTCTGGGCGGACGGCCATCTCTACGAACAGGGCGCCGAGTCACGAGTCGACGCTGCGGCTCCACGCCTGCTCGGAGGCGAGGCCCGGGCGCAGGCGGCCGCGCGAGAGGAGGCACGCCTCCGCGGCCTGGCCGCGCGGCTCGCGGACGACAGCCGGCGCGGGGCAGCCGAGGCCGCGGCGCTGGCGGAGGTGGCAGCCTCCTGCCGGCAGTCGCTGGACGGCCTGGCGGCCTGTGCGCCGGCGCCGCTGATCGCGCTGGCCCAGGCGGCTGGGAGCGCGCGGGCGCGGCTGGCCGAGCGCGCCGCGGCGGCGCTCCAGGCCGGCGAACGGCACGCGGGCGCCGAGCGCCGGCTGGCGCAGCTGCGGGCGCGGCGCGAAGAGATCGCCGCCGCTGTCGCCGACGCCGGGGTCTTCGACCTGCGCCGCCGTGTCGCTCACGCCGAAGGGGCGCTCGAGCGGGCGCGCGCGGCAGAACGAGAGGCGATCGAGCGGACGGCGCGCACGCGCGAGGCAGCCCAGGCGCGCGCCGGCGACCAGGCGGCGGCGGCGGCCGGGTCGGAGAGCGCCGCGGCAGAGGCGCAGGCCCGGCGCGAGGCGCTGCTGCCGCTGGTTGCGCCGCGCCACCGCGGCGACCTCGAAGACTACGTCTTCCGCATCATGCGCGGCCACCAGATCCTGGCCGAAAACGTCCAGGGCCTGGTGACCGAGTCATCGAACACGCGGGCGCGAGCATTCCAATGGCTCGAATCCTCCGACGGCCTGCGCCACGAGCGCCTCTGGCAGAAGTACGCTTTCAAGCTCGACGAGGCGAGCCGGGAGATCCGCGACCAAGCCGCCCGTCCCGTCGAACAGGTCTACGCCGAACGGGAGGCGGAGGTCCGATCGCTGCAGGAGGCCCTGGACCAGAGGACCCGCGACCTGCTCGAACGGGTGGTGATGGCCGGTCTCGTCCGGCGGCTCCAGGGCCAGGTGCGCGAGCTGCGCGAGACCATTCAGGGAATCAACCGCCTGGCCGCGGACCTGCGCTTTGGCACCAGCCGCTTCCAGTTCTCGCTGCGGCAGCGTCCGGAGCTGCATCGCCTGCTCGAGCTGCTCCGCGAGCAGTCGATCCTGCAGCCGGCGCTGCGCGAGGAGCTGCGGGACTTCTTCCAGGCCCGGCTCGACGACCTGCGGCAGGCGCGCGAGGGCGAGGTCCCGGAGCTGCTCGACTACCGGCGGTGGTTCGAGTACGTGCTGCAGGTCCAGAGCCGCGGCGACGGCGCGGCGCAGGACCTCTCGCGCCAGCGATTGCGATTCGGCTCCACCGGCGAGCAGGCGGTGCCGACCTATCTCCTCGTCATCGCCGTCGCCTCGCTGCTCTACGATCGGACCGGCGCGCGGCTGCGCCTGCTGCTGCTCGACGAAGCCTTCCTGGGCATCGACGCCGGCCGCCGCGAGGTGCTGATGCAGTTCGCGGACCGCGTCGGCGTCGACCTCGTCGTGGCCACCCCCGAGCTCGACGGTGTGACGCCGGCGCTGGCCGCCTCGAGCACGTTATTCATCGAGAAGACCCCCGAGCAGGACGTCTTCGTCAGCGACTACCACTGGCAGCGGCCGAGCGCGCAGCCGGCGCTGTTCGACCGCCCGGCCGAGCCGTCCGAGGCCGAGCTCCTGCTGAGCGCTGCGCCGGCCGCGTCTGCCGCCTCCCCGGCGGCAGCCGCGCCACCGGGAGCCCCGCCGCCGGGAGCCGCGCCGCAGTCCGCCGCGCCGCCGCCCGCGGGCAGCCCGGCTCCCGGCCCGATGCCGGACGGGGCCGGCAGCCCGTCCGGCGCCGCGCCGTCCGGCGAGGGCCGGGCGCCGGCGTGGGAACAGGCGTGAACGGCGGCGAGCCGGTCGCCAGCGTCCGGGCGCAGCTGTCCGGCGACCCGGCGCTGCGCTGCCTGGTGGCCGCGATCCTCGATCGCTCCGACCGCGACGGTGCCTTGCCCAAGCAGATGACGTGGCGCTGCCGGACGCCGGAGGAGCAGGAGGCTGCGGTGCGTCTGCTCTCGGCCCCGGCGGTGCGGCCGGCCAGGGCGGGCCTGGCGGTCAAGCTCGACCTGGCCCGGGCGGACGCCCGTCTCCGCGCCGCGGGCTGGCCCGGTCTCTCGGAGGTGCTGTACGCGGCGGCGGGACGGCAGCCGCGGAACCTGCTTGCCGAGGCGTCGGCTCTCGGCCGGCAGGCGGCAGACTGCGCGCTGTCTCTCGCCGGGCGGCGGACCGGCGCCGCGGCCGCGTTTCTTCTCGGCCAGGCCGAACGGCTGGCCGGCGGCCGCGGCGAGCTGTTCGAGCTGGCGCGGCGCGAAGGCATTGCCGGCCTCGAGCACGAGCTGGCCCTGGTGGCCGGCGCGATCGAGCTTGCCGAGCGCAACGACCGGCCGGTGCGGCTGGCCAACTTCGCGCGGCGCGCCACCGGCTCCACCAAGGGCCTGCGGCCGGGCGGGCAGCGCTACGTGTGGATGGCGGACGCCCTGCTCCGCCACCTTCCCGAGCTTGCCCGGAGCGTCGCCGCCGAAGGGCCCCGCGAACCCGCCGATCGCCGGCGCCTGGCGCTCGAGCGCCTGGGCATCTTCCGCAACGAGACGCCGATCGACGTCCTGTGCTTCGGTCACCTGGTCCTCGAGAAGCGGGGCCGGCGTCTCGACGCTCCGGCCATTCATCACGAGCTGGGCGAGCCGTGCCGGTTGCTGCTGCTTCACCTGCGCGATGCGCGCATCGCCGAAGTTCGCGCCGAGCGAGTCGTCAGCATCGAAAACGAGACCACCTTCAACGACTATGTCGAATGGCTCGGCGAGAGCGGCCGTGACGAGATCGTTCTGCTCAGCCAGGGCCAGGCCAACTGGGCGGTCGTCCGGCTCCTGCGGCTGCTCGCCGGCGCGGCGCCCGGCCTGCCGCTCGCGCACTGGGGCGACATGGATCGCTTCGGCGTGCTCATCCTGCGCAGCCTGCGCCGGCGCAGCGGTCTCGCCATCGAGCCGTGGCGGATGGATGTGCCGACGTTCGACCGCTTCAAGGAGTCGGGCCTGCCGCTGCCCGACGGAGAGCGGACGGAGATCGAGTCACTGCTGGCCGCGTCGCCGGACGAGGTCGCGACGGACCTCTTGCGCGCCATCCGGGAAGCCGGACGGTGGGTCGAGCAGGAGACGGTGGCCGAGGACCTCCTCGGCAGCGGCCGAATGATGGCCGCCATGGATCGTTGACCGCTTACCTCGGGGTCGCGGGAGAGGACGGTGGCGCTCATGAGGCCAATGTACCCAGCGCACGCCGCGGGCCTCCGGCGAAGAGGCGAATCAGAGCGGAACGTTGCCGTGCTTGCGGCGGGGAGTTCTCGGCTTCTTGCTCTCGAGCTGGCGAAGAGCCCGCGTCAGCGCCATGCGCGTCTCCCGCGGCGGGATCACGGCGTCGAGGTGCCCCAGCTCAGCCGCCGCGTATGGATGCGAGAACGTGGCGCGGTACTTTGCGACGAGCGTCGCCCGCACCTGATCCGCCTGGTCGCCGGCCTTCCGGATCTCTTCGCGGTACAACAACCCGACGGCTGCCTCGGGTCCCATCACGGCAATCTCCGCGGACGGGTAGGCAAGGTTTATGTCGCCACCCATGTGCTTGCTGCACATGACCGCGAAGGCGCCACCGTACGCCTTGCGCACGACCAGGGAGATCTTGGGCGACGTCGCCTCGCAACAGGCATAGCCAAGCTTTGCGCCGTGACGGATCATGCCCGAGAGCTCCTGCTGGACGCCGGGGAGGAAGCCCGGCACGTCCACGAAGGTGATCAGCGGAATGTTGAAGGCGTCACAGAACCGCATGAACCGCGCCGCCTTGCAGGCGGCGTCGAAATCGATCACTCCGGCCAGGTGGGAAGGTTGGTTGGCGATAATGCCGGCGGCGCGGTTGCCAAAGCGGGCGAAGCCGATGACCATGTTGCGCGCGTACTCGCACATGACTTCCACGAACTGGCCGTCGTCCGCCACTCCCCGGACAAGCCGTGTCATGTCGTATGCCTGGAACCCCTCCACCGGGACCAGGTCCTCGATCCAATCGACCCTACGCTCCGGATCGTCGTCCGAGTTGCCGAGCGGTGACGGCTCGAGTGCATCGCAAGGGAGATAGGAAAAGAGCTCTCGCAGGAAGAGCAGGGCCGCGGCCGCGTTGTCGACGCCGAGATCGCAGTATCCTCGCCGCGCGGCATTCATCGCGAAGGGAACCTTGTCGGATGGCTCCGCCGCGTCGGTCTCCTCGCCGTCGACGCAGATCACGAAGTCGGCCAGCGACGCCGCCGACGCCGCGGCGCCGCGGCAGACGCCGAACAGAACCGCGAGCTGCGGCACCACCCCGGACAACCTGGCGGCGCGTACGGCGATCTGTGGGCACCCTGCCAGACCGCCGTCACCGCGGCTGTCCTCGGCCGGCGGTCCATACATCGAGATGAGGGGTGCCCGGTGATCGATGGCGAGATCGAAGATCCGGCAGACTTTCTCCGCTCGCAACGGGCTGGGGGCCGGCGCGCGTTCCTCGGGATCCTCGGTAAAGATCGCGACCGGCCGGCCGTCGAGGCTACCGAGACCGCCGATGATCCCGCGGATGGGGGTGTCCAGCTGCAACAGGGAGCCCTCGTCGAGCAGCAGATCCAGCCGCTTCGCCGCGCTCAGGCTAAGGCGCCGGGGCTGCACCGCCGCCGGCTCGAGCGCTCTCATCTCCCCTCGCCTCCGGCCGCAACCGCGGCGGCCGCCGGCGCCCCGACTGCGGCAAGCTCGACGGCCAGCATTCCGGCGAGGACCTCGACCTGAGGCGATCTCAGCATCGAGTAGTGGTCGCCGGGTACCTCCCGTAGCTCGAGGCTGGGACAGAGCTCGTCCCAACCCAGCCTCGGATCGGCGGCGCCCAGCGCCGGTTCGGGCGCGAGGCTGCGTGCGGCGCGGAACAGCAGGACGCGGCCCCGGTAAGGGGTGGCACGGTAGTGCCAAAAGCCGAGGGCGTTGTCCCGGAACTCCTCGAAGAGCGGCCGCAGCTCGGCGGCGCCGGTGTCGGCCGGTAACAGGCGGGCGAGACGCGGCACCGCCAGGAGGTGCTGCAGCTGTCGATCCAGGTCGAGCCCCCTCCCCTCGCCCTCGAGAGCAGGCAGCGGCACGCCGCCGAACAGCTGCAGCAGCAGGGCGTCGTCAGGCGGCGGCCGCAGATCGCCGGCACTCCCTGGGCTGCTGTCGAACAGCGCCAGGAGATCCACCTCATCGCCTTCCCGCGCCAATTGACAGGCCATCTCGTAGGCCACCACCCCACCCAGGCTCCATCCGCCCAGCAGGTAAGGACCCGTTGGCCGGCACCGGCGCAGCTCGCCGAGTTGGGCCGCCGCCATCGCCTCGATCCGCCCGCGGTGCGTGCCGGAGTCCGGCGGCGGCGACTGCAGGCCGATGACAGGATGCTCACCGGCGAGGGCCTGCGCCAGGTCGAGGTAGCAGAAGGCATCGCCGCGGCCCGGCTGGACCAGGAACAGCGGCGGCAGGCGACCTGCCGGGCGCAGGTCCACCCGCGCGCCGCCACCGGCCCGGGCGGGGTGGCGCAGACGGACCGCAAACTCCCGCACCGTCGGATAGAGGAACAGATCGGTCAGCGGCGGCTCGACGCCAAACCTGCCGCGGATCTCCGCCATCAGGCGGATGGCGAGCAGGGAGTGACCGCCGAGGTCGAAGAAGCGGTCCGTGACGCCGACCGGGACGCCGAGCACCCGCTCCCAGATCTTCACCAGCGCGCGCTCGACCGCATCTGCCGCCGCCACCAGCCGGGTTCCGGCTCTCGGTGTCCCTGGCGCCGGCAGCGCCTTGCGGTCGACCTTGCCGCTGGGGGTGAGCGGCATGCTCTCGAGTTGCAGCAGCGTCGCCGGGACCATGTATGCAGGCAGCCTCGCCTCCAGGTAGCCCCGTAGCTCGGTGTCGAGCTCCTCGCGGCGCCGCGCCCGCAACGGGTCGTTGGCGAGCTCATCCAAGGGCCACCGGCTCGCCGCGGGCTCCGAGGTCCAGGCTTCCAGCACCGTCCCCGGATCGAGCGCGGCATTCGCGGCTGCCGCCGCGATGGCGAGATGCGTCTCGGGAAGGCGCAACAGGACTGCCTCGAAGCATCCTCCCTCCGCATCGCTGGCGCAGCCGAGCGCCACCGCGTAACCGACGCCGGCGGCGACGGTCCGCACGTCCTCCGGGTCGAGGCAGTCGGCCGCCGCGACGGCGAGCCGTTGCCGCAACCCGGCCGCGGTCTCGGACGCCGAGCTCGCGCCGCTCGCCGCCGCGAAGCCGGCGGTCTCGCCAGCAAGCAACCTCGCCGCCGCCAGGTCCGCCGCAACCCGGGAGTTGCGCAGGTTGGCGAGCGCCAGAACGGCCGGCTGCTCCTCCACCAGGCGGCGCCGTAGCGCCGGCGCTCCACCGGCGAAGGCGGCACCGTCCTCCCAGCCGGCCGGCGGGCCCTGGCGAGCCGGCTCGCCGATCCGCAACAGCACCTGGTAGCGGAACTTGCTGAGCTCGTTGTGGCTCTTGCCGCGCTTGGGCTGAACGCGCACGCCGCCGATCTGCGGCAGGCGGCGACGCAGCGCATGGAAGAAGGCAGGATGCACAGCCAGCTCGGGCTCACGCTCCACCGCCTGCGCCGCTCGCTCCTGTAGCTCCCCGAGCGTCTCCTCGGACGCCGCCCGAAACAGCGTCACAGAGGCGTGAAAAGCTTGCAGCAGCGGCAGGCTGCGCACGTCGCCGATGAACACCCAACCGTCCGGAGCCACCGCCGCAACGGCCCGCTCGAGCACATCTGCCAGGTAGTCGACGCTGGGGAAATACTGCACCACCGAGTTGAGCACCACGCAGTCCATCGACCCTGGCTCGATGCGCGAGAAGTCGGCCGCGGCGCACTCGAGCAGCTCGACTTGGGACAGGCCGCGTGCCGCCACTTCGAGTGCCAAGCCGTCCAGAGCCTGCCGTGAGATGTCGGTGCCGACGTAGGCCGCACAGCTCGGAGCGATACGCAGCAGCAGGAGGCCGCTGCCGCAGCCGATCTCGAGCACCCGGCGAGGCCCGAGCGCGATGATGCGCTCGACCGTGTCGTCCAGCCACTCCCGCATCTCCTCGGCCGGGATCGGTGCGCCGGTGTAGCTGCTCTCCCAGCCGACGATGTTGAAGTCGGGCACGGCGGGAGCGGGCTCCCGCTGGTAGACCTGGTCGAAGAGGCGCGCCCAGGACGCGACCTGCTCGGCCACCGGCCGCATGCTCTCGCCGGCGGGATCCGCCGCCGGCGGAACGGCCACCACGTAGCCCACCAGCCTCCGGTCGCCCGGGCCCATCTCGTGGGCCCGCACCGCCGCCGCGCGCACCGCCGGGTGGCTGGCCAGCACCAGCTCGATCTCTTCGAGCTCGACGCGGAAGCCGCGGATCTTGATCTGCTGATCGATCCGGCCCAGGAACTCGACGCGGCCGTCGGCGAGCAAGCGCGCCCGGTCCCCGGTCCGGTACAGCCGTCCACCCACGCCAAAGGGGTCGGGGACGAAGCGCTCCGCGGTGAGGTCCGGGCGCCCGAGGTAGCCGCGGACCACCCCGTCCCCGCCGCAGTAGAGCTCCCCGCCGATGCCGATGGGGACGGGCTCGAGGCGCCTGTCCAGCAGGTGGAGGGAGGTATTGTCGATCGGGCGCCCGATGGCCACCGCCGCGCCGACGTCCTGTGGCCCGGAGAGCGGACACCAGGCCGTGTAGACGGTGTTCTCGGTCGGACCGTAGATGTTGGCGAAGCGGGTGCCTGGCAGTGCCTGAAGCACCCGTTGCGCTGCCGCCACCGGCATCGCCTCGCCACCCGAAAGCAGCTGCTCGAGCCCTTGCAGGCGCTCGATCCTCGCCTCGATGAAGTGACGGAACAGGCCCGAGGTCAAGAACAGCAGGCTCACCCCGTGCCGCTCGATCGCCGCGGCGAGCTCGTCGAGCGTCGGCGTGCCGGGAGGGAGGATCGCCAGGCGGCCGCCGTGCAGGAGGGCGCCCCAGATCTCGAACGTGGAGGCGTCGAACGCCAGCGGCGCCAGCTGCAGCAGGACCTGCTCGGGGCCGTAGCGCACGTAGCCGGCGCCCAGCACCAGGCGGAGCACTCCACGGTGCGGCACCGCCGTCGCCTTGGGAACGCCGGTCGAGCCCGAGGTGAAGATCACGTAGGCGAGATTGTCAGGGCCTGCCACGCTCGCCGGGTTCTCGCCCGCCGGGCCGTCCTCGCCCATCTCGTCGATGCACAGCGCCGGGACGCTCGAGCCGGCCCAGATGCCCAGCAGCGGCCGCCGGGTCACCAGCGCCGAGACCTCGGCGAGCTGCATCATCAGCTCGCGCCGCACCGCCGGGTACTGGGGATCGAGCGGCACGTAGGCCGCACCCGCCTTGATCACCGCGACGACGGTGACGATGGCCGCGACCGAGCGCTCGAGGCAGACGCCGACCCGCGACTCCACCCCCGCCCCCAATGCCTGCAAGCGGGCGGCGAGCCGGTTGGCGCGGGCATTGAGCTCGCCGTAGGTGACGGCGCCTGCCGCCGATACCAGGGCAACGGCCTCGGGATCGCGTGCGGCCTGCGCCTCGAAGACCTGCTGCAGGCTGACCTCGCGGGGATAGGATGCCGCAGTGTCGTTCCACTCGCGGAGCAGCTGAGCGAGCTCCCCCGGCGCCAGCATGCGGAGCAGTGAGACCCGCGTGCCGGGAGCGGACGCGATCGCGCGCAGCAACTCCTCGAAGTGGCTCACCACCCGCACCAGGGTCGCCCGGTCGAAGAGGTCGCCGTTGTACTCCACCATGCCGTCGACGCCGGCTCCGTGCTCCCACGCGAAGAGGGTCAGGTCGAATTTCGCCGTCCCGGTCTCGACCTGCTCCAGGGTGAAGGGCGAGAGCCGCAGGCCGCGGGCTTCGACGGCGGTCAGCGGGAAGTTGTGGAACCCGAACATCACCTGGCAGACCGGATTGCGCGACAGGCTGCGCTCGACCGCCAGCTCCTCGACCAGCATCTCGAAAGGCAGGTCCTGGTGGCCGTACGCCGCGGTCGAGGTCTCGCGCAGCCGCTGCAGCAGGTCGGCGAAGCTCGGGTCCCCACCGAACCTGCTGCGCAGCACCAGGGTGTTGACGAAGAAGCCGATCAGCGGCTCTATCTCCTGGCGCGTGCGGTTGGCGACCGCGGTGCCGACCAGGACGTCGTCCTGGCCCGTGTAGCGGTGCAGCAGGGTCTTCCAGGCAGCAAGCATCAGCACCGGCAGCGTCGTCTCGCCGGCGCGGGCCAGCTGACGCAGCCGCTGCCCGAGCGCCGCGGGAACGCGCAACGGGACCAGCCCGCCGCGGAAGCCTTCGACCAGCGGCACCGGCCGGTCGAACGGCAGCTCGAGGAGCGGCGGCGCGTCCGCCAGCTGCTCCTGCCAGTAGCGCAGCTGGCGCGCCAGCTCGTCGCCGCGCAGCCATTCGCGTTGCCAGAGGGCGAAATCGGCGTACTGGATCGGCAGCGCCGGCAGCGTCGAGGGCAGACCCTGGCAGAAGTCGTTGTAGAGCACGATCAGCTCGTGGAACAGAATCTCTATCGACCAGCCGTCGGCGACGATGTGGTGGACGGTGATGAGCAGCGCATGCTGCTCGGGCCCTTCCCGCACCAGCAGGGCGCGCAGCAGCGGGCCGCGGCCGAGGTCGAACCGCAGCAGCTTCTGCAGCTCGATCAGCCGCTCGAGGGCGCCCGCCGCCGAGCCGAGTCCCGAAAGGTCCACGAGCGGCAGCGGCAGGGCCGCCGCGGGCGCGATCTGCTGGCGCGGCTGGCCGCCGTCCGCCGGAAAGCAGGTGCGCAGCGACTCGTGCCGCCGGACGATCTCGTCGAAGGCCGCGGACAGCGCCCGCAGGTCGATCCGCCCGTGCAGGCGGAGCGGGCTGAAGATGTTGTAGAAGGGGCTGTTCGGCGCCAGGCGGTCGAGGAACCACAGGCGCTGCTGGGCGAAGGAGAGAGGGAGCGGACCACTGCGCTTCGCCGGCTGGATCGCACGCATCACCGCCCGGCGGCTGCGCTCCACCGCCTGGGCCATGTCGCGTAAAACGGGCTGCTGGAAGACGTCCAGCAGCGGCAGCTCCGTTCCGAGCTCGGCGCGGACCCTGGATGCGACCTGGGTGGCAAGCAGGGAGTGTCCTCCGAGCTCGAAGAAATGGTCGGCGAGGCCCACCCGCTCCACTCCCAGCACCTCGGCCCAGATCATCGCCAGCCCCTTCTCGGCGGCGGTGCGCGGCGGCTCGTAGGCCGCCCCGCCGGCGCGATCGTGCCACTCCGCCCCGGGCGCCGGCAGGGCGCGCCGATCGACCTTGCCGTGGACGGTAAGGGGCAGCGCATCGAGCAGCAGGAACGCCGCCGGCACCATGTGGTCGGGCAGGCGCGAGCGCAGCCATTGGCGCAGCTCCGCGACGCTGCACGGCGTCTCGCGCGCAGCCGGCACGACATAGGCGGCCAGGCGGCGGTCGCCACCCGGCGCCGGATGCACCGCCACCACCGCGGCACGCACTCCGGGATGCTCCGCCAGCGCCGATTCGATCTCGCCGAGCTCGACGCGGAAGCCGCGCACCTTGACCTGCTCGTCGCTGCGGCCGGCGAACTCGAGGTTGCCATCGGCAAGCTGGCGGGCGAGGTCGCCGCTGCGGAACCACGTCCCCGCCTCGGGAGCCGGGGCGGTGACGAACCGCTCCGCGCTGAGCGCCTCCTGGCCCCAGTAACCCGGGCTGATGCCGGCGCCGCCGATCCACAGCTCGCCCACGACGCCTGGCGGCACCAGCTGGCCGGCGCCGTCGCGCAACTGCAGGGTGACGTTGTCGAGCGGGCGGCCGAGCAGCGGCCGCGGCGGCTCGGGCGCCTTGGCCACGCGGTGGCCCGAGCTCAGGATGGCCGCCTCTGTCGGACCATAGAGCACCCAGATCTCGGCGCCGGGAAAGACCTCGCGCATGTCGGCGAGGAGCGGCGCCGGAACGGTGTCGCCGCCGACGCCCAGGGTGCGCATCCGGGGGAAACCGCCGGCGCCCGCCGTGGAGCGGCGCGCGCCGTCCACGATCTGGCGCATCAGCGCCGTCACGCAGATGATCCGGGTCAACTCGCCGAGCCCGGCCACCAAGCGGTCGACGTCGATGGTCGGGCTGCGCGGCACCAGCACCGCGGTGCCGCCCTCGAGCAGCGGCGAGAGCAGCTCGAGGGCGAAGGCATCGAAGGACGCGGGGGCGAGGACCGCAACCTGGTCGCCGGGCGCGAAGTGGAACAGACGCTGGGTCGCGGCCAGGGTATTGGCGAGGCCGCCGCGCGGCACCATGACCGCCTTGGGCTGACCCGTCGTTCCCGAGGTATAGATGAGGTAGGCGATGTCGGACGGGCGCCCCGACGGCGGCGGCTCGCGCTCCTCGCCATCCGCTCCCGCGGCCGCTTCAAGCTCCATCACCACCGCACCGCTGGCCGGCAGCTGGCCGGCCCAGCACGGCGCGGTGACGACCGCCGCGACCGCCGCGTCCGCCAGCATGAACGCCAGGCGTGCCGGCGGGTAGGCGGCGTCCAGGCAGACATAGGCGCAGCCCGCCATCAGCGCGCCGAAGATCCCGACCACGAGCTCGGGCGAGCGGCCGGTGCACAGGGCGACCCGTGCTCCCGGGCCCGCGCCGGCGGCGAGCAGCCGCCACGCCAGCCGCCGGGCACGGACGTCGAGCTCGCGGTAGGAGAGCGTCGCGTCGCCGCAGCGCAGGGCGACCGACCGCGGCGAGCGCTGCGCCTGGACCCGCCAGCGCTCGATCACGTCGCCGTCCTGGGCGCTCGCGGCGGTGTCGTTCCACTCCCGGGTGAGCTGGTGGCGAAGCGCCGGTCCGAGCAGCGGCAGCTCGCTCACCGGCTGCGCCGGCTCCGCCGCCGCGCCGCGGAGCAGCACCTCGACCTGCTCCGCCAGCCGGCGCACGGTGGCGGCGTCGAACAGGTCCCTGGCAAAGCCCAGCCCTGCGTGCAGGCCGGCCTCTCCCGTCTCGACGAAAGCCACGTCGAGATCGAACTTGACGGTCTCCAGGGGGAACTCGAAGGGCGCCAGCTGCAGACCGGGTAGCGCGAGGTCGGCGAACGGCGCCGGATGCAGCGTCATCCCGACCTGGAACAGCGGGCTGCGCGACAGGTGCCGCTCCGGGCGCAGCTCCTCGACCAGGCGCTCGAAAGGCAGGTCCTGATGGGCATAAGCGTCGAGCGCCGCCCGGCGCGCCTGCTGCACCAGCTCGCCGAAGCTCGCGCTGCCGGCGACGTCGAGCCGCAGCACGAGGCTGTTGACGAAGAACCCGATCAACCGCTCGGTGGCCAGCCGGTTGCGGTTCGCGATGGGCGTGCCGAGGACGACGTCCTGCTGGCCGGTGAGCCGCCGCAGCAGCGCCGCGAGGCCGGCGAGCAGGACCATGAACAGCGTCGCCCCTTGCCGCCGGGCGAGCTGGCGCAGGCCGGCGCCGGTGGCGGCGTCCAGCTCGAGCTCGATCGTGCCGCCGCGAAAGCTCTGCAGCGCCGGGCGGGGGCGATCGGCCGGCAGGTCGAGCGTCGCCGGGGCGCCTGCCAGGCGCTCGCGCCAGTATTGGAGCTGCCGGGAGAGAACCTCCTCCCCCAGCACCTCGCGCTGCCAGACGGCGTAATCGGCGTACTGCACGGGAAGCTCCGGCAGCGCCGCCGGCCGGCCCGCGAGGGCCGCGCGGTAGAGGGCCGTGAGCTCGGCGACCAGCACGTCCATCGACCAGCCGTCGGCCACGATGTGGTGCATGACCAGCAGCAGGACGTGGTGGTCGGCGGCCAGCCGCAGCAGCGCCACGCGCAGCAACGGCCCGCGCTCGAGGTCGAACCGCCGGCCCGCCGCCGCGATCGCCAGCAGGCGCGCTTGCTTCCGGCCTGCCGCCGCCGGCAAGCCGGTGAGGGCCACCACCGGCAGCGTCCAGCCGGCTGCGGGAGCGATCGCCTGCAGTGGCCGGCCCAAGCGCACGACGAAGGTCGTGCGCAGGACCTCGTGACGGCGCACGACCTCGCCGAGGGCGAAGCGCAGCGCTGCGACGTGCAGGTCGCCATGGAGTGACAGCGCGGCGGGCATGTTGTAGGCCGCGCCCTCCGCCAGCATCTGCTCCACCAGCCACATCCGTTCCTGCGCATGGGACAGCGGCAGATCGCGATCGCGCGGCACCGGCAGGATCGGCGGCGGCGGCGGCCCTTGCGCCGCTGCCTGCAAGCTCTCGATGCGGCTCGCCAGCTCGCCCAGCTCCGGGGTCTCGAACACCGTGGCGAGCGGCACCTCGACGCCGCAGGCCAAGGCGATGCGCGAGGCCACCTGGGTGGCGAGCAGCGAGTGTCCGCCGAGATCGAAGAAGTTGTCGTCGACGCCGACCGACCCGACCCGCAGGAGATCGGACCAGATCGACGCCAGGATCTCCTGGGTGGGGGTCCACGGCGCCCGGCCCCGCCGCGCCCCGGCACTCGCGCCGGTCGGCGGCGCGCCGCCGGCCGCGGCGATCTGGGCCAGCCGCCCGCGGTCGACCTTGCCGTTGGCGGTCACCGGCAGCTCGGCCAGCTCGTGCCACGCCGCCGGCACCATCGGTTCGGGCAGGCGGCCGCGCAGCCAGCGCGCCAGCGCGCGCCCATCCACTCCCGTCTGCGCCGCGGTCCAGAACGCGGCCAGGCTGCGATCGCCCCCTTCCGGCTCGCACACCACCACCGCCGCCTCGCGCACTCCCGGATGGTCCAGCAGGGCGGCCTCCACCTCTCCCGGCTCGACGCGAAAGCCGCGCACCTTGACCTGGCTGTCGAGGCGGCCGAGGAACTCGAGGCTTCCCCCCGGCAGCCAGCGCACCAGGTCGCCGGTCCGGTACAGCCGGCGGCCCGCCGGGCGCCTGCGCCCGTCGGCGAGCGGGTCGGGGACGAACCGGCTGGCGGTCAGCTCAGGCCGCTGCCAGTAGGCGCGCGCCAGGCCGTCGCCGCCGACGTGGAGCTCGCCCGGCACCCCGACCGGCACCAGCCGCAGCCAGGCGTCGAGCACCACCACGTCGGTGTGAGCGATCGCCCTGCCGATGGGCACCGCCAGGTCTCCGGCGCCGATCTCCGCGACCTCGCCGCAGGTGGCAAAGGTGGTGGATTCGGTCGGGCCGTAGACGTGCAGCAGCCGGCGCGCCCGGCCCGACAGCAGCAGCTTGCGCACCCATCGCGGGTCCGACCTCTCCCCGCCGAAGAGCAGCAGCCGCAGGCAGTGGACGCTTGCCGGCGCCGCGCGCGCCAGCTGCCGCGCGAGCGCGGTGGTGACGAAGAGCACGTCGATGCCGGAGCTCTCGAGCCATGCCCCGAAGGCCGCCGGGGCCAGCACCACCTCCCGGCCCACCCCGATCACCGCGCCGCCGGTCAGCAGAGCGCCCCACACCTCGAAGGTGATGGCGTCGAAGGAGGCATTCGCCGCCTGGGCGATGCGGTCGCCGGGAGCGAGATCCACGTAGTCGGTGCCGAGCGCCAACCGGCTCACCGCGCGCTGTTCGACCGCGACCCCCTTGGGCTTGCCGGTCGAGCCCGAGGTGTAGATGAGATAGGCGAGATGCTCGCCGCCGCCGCGCGGCGGCAGGGCGGCCGCCGGCTGGGCGGCGATCGCCGCCGCGTCGGCGTCGAGCCGCAGCAGGCGCGCCGGGCCGCCGGCCAGGCCGTCCGCCAGGCCGCGGCGCGAGACGAGCACCGCCGCGCCGCTGTCCTGCAGCATGAAGCGCAGGCGCGCCGCCGGATGGTCGGGGTCGAGGGGCACGTACGCCGCGCCCGCCTTGATCACCGCCAGCATCGCCAGCACCAGCTCGGCGGAGCGCTCCAGGCAGACCGCCACCATCGTCTCGACTCCGGCTCCCAGCCGCCGAAGCCGGCGCGCCAGCTGGTTGGACCGCCGGTCCAGCTCCGCGTAGCTGAGGCACTCGCCGCCATGGTCCACGGCCAGCGCCTCGGGGGCGCTCGCCACGCGCGCGGCGAACAGCTCCGCCAGGCCTTTGTCCCGCGGATAGGGCGCCGCCGCGGGGTTCCATGCCCACAGCAGCTGGCGCACCTCGGCCTCGTCGAGGAGCGGCAGCTCGCCCACCCTGCGGCCGGGGACCGCCGCCATCGCGTCGAGCAGGTTGCACAGGTGGCGGGCCAGGAGCCTCACCGCCGCCGCGTCCAACCGGCGGTCGTCGAACAACACCCGCAGCACCAGCGCGACGTCGGGCACCAGGACGAGGTTGAGAGGATAGTTGGAGCGTCCCTCGATCCGGAGGTCAGCGAGGTCGCCGTCCTCGCCGCCCCCGCCCGGGACCACCTTGCCGGCGCTGTCGAGGATCAGCAGGCTCTCGAACAGGGGCCGGCCGCGGGGCACGGCAGACCATCCCTGGAGATCGGAGAGCGGTGCGTGCTGGAACTCCCCGCGCCGCGCGCCCCGCCGTTGCAGCTCCTCGAGCCAGGCGCGCAGCGGCTCTGCCGGGCGCAGCCGCACCCGCACCGGCAAGGTGTTGATGAACAGGCCGACGATGCGGTCGGAGTCCGGCAGCTCCGGCGGCCTGCCGAAGACCGTCAAACCGAACACCACGTCGTCGCCGCCGCCGTAGGCGCCGAGCAGGTACGCCCAGGCGCCCTGGATGACGGTGCTCAGGGTCAGCCGCCAGCCTCTCGCCAGCTCGCGCAGGGCGGCCGACGCGGCAGCCGGCAGCACCGCTTCGGCACTCTCCCAACCTGCCCCGCCCGGCGCCGCCGCGGCGCCGGCCGCCGCCCGCTCGACGCCGAGCGGCGTCGGCGCCGCGAAGCCCCCGAGCTCGGCGCGCCAGAACGCCTCGGCCGCCGCCGGATCGAGGCGCTCGAGCCAGTGCACGTACTCGCCGTACGACGGCGCCGGGGCGGCCGGCGGCAGCAGGCCGCGGCGCAGCGCCGCGTAGGTCTCCTGCGCCTCCCCCAGCGCCAGCGCCACCGACCAGCCGTCGACCACGAGGTGGTGCACGCTCCACAGGAACCGCCAGCCCCCGCCGCCGAGGCGCGCCAGGGTGAAACGCATGAGCGGCGCGCGTTCCAGGGGCAGGCCGGCCTGCAGGTCGGCGCTCCGCCAAGCCTCCTCGAGGAGCGTTTGCTCGGCAGCCGCCGCCCGTGACCAGTCGAGCTCCTGCCAGTGCAGCTCGACCCGGCGCAGGACGACCTGCAGCGGCTGCTCGCGGCGCTTCCAGACCAGGCTGGTGCGCAGCGCGGCATGGCGCTTCACCACCTCGTTCCAGGCCTCCTGCCAAGCCGCCACGTCGAGGCCGGCGGGCAGCGTGCAGGAGACCTGTTGCAGGTAGACGCCGGCGCCCGGCTCGTAGAGCGCGTGGAACAGCATGCCCCGCTGCATCGGCGACAGCGGGTAGATGTCTTCGATCTCGGGCTTCTTCATCGTGGAAACCGGCTCCTCGCCCCGCTCTTCCCGGCGCCTAGCGCTGCAGCTGGCTGACGATCTCGTCGAGGTCTTCCTGGCTGAGTCGGGTGCGCGGAAAATCGGACGGTGTATAGGCCTTCTCGCCGCTGGCGAGCAGTTGGCACAGCAGCTCTTCGAGGGCGGCCAGGAAGCGGTCGGCGAGCGCTTCGATCTCGGCAGCGCGGTGGCGATCGGGACTGAACATGAAATGGATTCCCAGGCAACCGCCCTGCAGCAGGCTCATCACCTGCAGCGGGTGGCTGCGCGGCGTCTGCGGGTCCTGTTCCTCGCCAACCGGCTCTGCCGCGGCCTCGAAGAGCGGGCAGCCGGCGCCGGCCGGCGCCGCCGGGCGGACGGGGTCGAACTCCCCCAGGTGCAGGAAGACCACCTCGGCCGGCGCCAGCGCGGCCAGCGCCCGCCGCGCGCCGTCGCCCGCCAGATGGCGCAGCAGCCCGTGGCCAAGGCCGTGGCCGGGCACCGCCCGCAGTTGCTCCTGCACGCGCCCCAGCGCCGCCGCCGGCGTCGTCTCGGCGTCGAGCTCGATCAGCAACGGGTAGACCACGGTGAACCAGCCCACGGTCCGCGACAGGTCGAGGCCGAGGCCGGTCTCCCGCCCATCCACCTCCAGGTCGACGAGCAGCCGCCTCGCCTCGCCGCCGCGGGACATGGCCAGTGCCAGCGCCGCGAGCAGCGCCGCGGCGACATCTCCCCGGATCGCCCGCGGCAGGTCGCGCACCAACCGCGCCGAGGCCGCCGCCGGCAGGGTCCGCGACACCACCGCGGTGGCGCGCGCCGGGGCCGGCGCGACGGGATCGCCGGCCGCCGCACGCGGCCACCGCGGCGCCGTCCAGTAAGCCAGCTCGCGCTGCGTCTCGGCAGCGGCCGCCCGCTCCGCCAGCAGCTCGCCGAAGCGGCGGAATTGGGCGGTGACGGGCGGGAGCGACGGCGGCCGGCCGGCGGCCAGCTGGCGATAGGCCAGCTCGAGGTCTTCGACCAGCAGCCGCAGCGAGCGGGCGTCGCCGACGAGGTGATGGAGCACCAGGAGCAGCCTCCCCCGCTCGCCGCGCTGGAGCTCGAAGAAAGCGGCCCGGAAGAGCGGCCCGCGGCCGAGGTCGAGGCTGCGCTGCACGGCGGCGGCGGCCTGCTCGACGGCGGCGGCGCGCCGGCCGGCTGCCAGCGCCGACAGGTCGATGCGGTGAAACGCCGCCGGCCGCTGCCCGGCCGCGGGTTCCCAGCCGGCCGCCGACAAGCGCAGCCGGAGCGCCTCGTGGTGCGCCTCGACGCTCGCCACGGCCGCCGCCAGCAGCCGCGGCAGCAAGCTGGGCGAGGTCGCGAGCAGCAGCGACAGGTTCCAGTGCTGCGGCCGCGGCGCGCCGCGCGCCAGGAACCAGTGCTGCGAGGGCGTCAACGGCGCCGGACCTCGCGGCGCCGAGGACGGCGGCGCCGCGCCCGGGGCGAGCGGCAGCACCTGCGGCCGCAGCGCGCCGATCGTCTGGTGCTCGAAGATCAGGCGCACGCTGAGGTCGAGCCCGGCCTCGCGCGCCCGGGAGACGATCTGCAGGCCGAGCAGCGACGATCCCCCCAGCTCGAAGAAGTTGTCGTCGATGCCGATCTCGCCGATGCCGAGGGCCTCCCCCCACAGCGCGGCGAGCCGGCGCTCGATCTCGTCCCGCGGTTCCAGATAGGGGTTCCCGAGCTCCGGACGCGGATAGATGCCGCCCCGCCGGACCGCCGCGTCCGGCGCGGCCGCCGCGGCGCTCGGCTGCTCGGGCCATGCCTGGGCCGCCGCGGCGGCGGGCGGCGCCGCGACGCCGTCGAAGCGCGTCTCGAGCCAGTAGCGGCGGCGCTCGAAGGGATAGGTCGGCAGCCGCACCCGGCGCCGCCTCTCGGCCGAACAGAACGCCGGCCAATCGATCTCCACCCCGGCCGCCCACAGCCGCCCCACCGCCCTGAGCAGCGGCACCAGGTCGGGCTGCGCCAGCTGCGGCGGGCGCATGGTGGAGACCGTCACCGGCCTGGCGGGAGCGGCACACCGCTCGGCCAGCTTGGACAGCGTCTGCCCCGGCCCGACCTCGACGAACACCCGCCGCGGCTCGGCGAGCAGCTCCGTCATGCCATCGCCGAAGCGGACCGTCTGGCGCAGGTGCCGGACCCAGTGCTCCGGGTCGGTCGCCTGCTCCGGCAGGATCCAGTCGCCGCTGACGTTCGACAGGTAGGGGATCGCCGGCGGCCGCAGCGAGAGCTGCGACACGCGGCTCCTGAACTCGTCCAGGATCGGCTCGATCAGCGGCGAGTGTGCCGGCGCCACCAGCTCCAGCCGATGGGCCTCGATGCCGTGCGCCCGCAGCTCCCGCTCGGCGCGCTCGACGTCTGCCGCCAGGCCCGAGACCAGCGACAGGCCGGGGGCGTTGAGCGCGGCGACCCACAGCCGGTCGCCGAGCCAGGGGCGGATCTCCTCTTCGCCCAGCGGCACGCTGAGCAGGCTGCCGTCCGGCAGCGTCTCGATCAGACGGCCGCGCAGCGCCACCAGGGCGAGGGCGTCGGCAAGCGAGAAGACCCCTGCCAGGCAGGCGGCGACGTACTCGCCGAGGCTGTGGCCGATCATCGCCGCCGGCTGCACTCCCCAGGCCGCCAGCAGCTGCGCCAGGGCGTATTCGGCGACGAACAGCGCCGGCAGCGCGATCGCCGTGCGGCGCATGCGGCCTGCATCCGCCGGCTGCCCCGCGCCCGGCGGGCGCAGCCAGGCCCGCACGTCCTCCCCGAGGTGCGGCAGCAGCAGCTCGGCGCAGCGGTCGACCTCCCGCCGGTACACCTCCTCGTCGCGGTAGAGCTCGCCGCCCATGCCGGCGTACTGGGCGCCGCCGCCGGGGAACATGAAGATCACCTCGGCCGGCGACGCCGCCGGTGACGCGGTCACCACGCGCAGCGGATCGCGGCGCTCGAGGGCGGACGCTCCCTCGCGGGCGTTGGCGCACGCCACCGCGCGGCGGTGGGCCATGGCGCGGCGGCCGACCTGCAGCGTGAAGGCGGCGTCGGCCAGCCCCCGCGGGTCGTCGTCGAGGGTCAGCAGATGCGCCGCCAGCCGGTCGGTCGCCGCTTCCAACGCCGCCGGCGAGCGCGCCGACAGGACCAGCAGCTGCGTCGCGCGCGAGGCGCTCCCCGGCTCCGGCGGCGGCGCCTCCTCGAGCACCACGTGCGCGTTGGTGCCGCCGATGCCGAAGGCGCTCACCGCGGCGCGCCGCGGCGTCGCGCCGGCAGGCCAGTCCCGCAGCTCGGCGTTGACGAAGAAGGCGCTCGCGGCGAGGTCGAGCTTCGGGTTGGGAGCATGGAAGTGGAGGCTCGGCACCAGCTGGCGCCGCTCGAGGCAAAGAGCGGCCTTGATCAGGCCGGCGGCGCCGGCAGCGGAGTCCAGGTGCCCGAGGTTGCTCTTCAGCGAGCCCAGGGCGCAGAAGCCGGTGCGGTCGGTGGCCGCGCGATAGACCTGGTCCAGCGCCGCAACCTCGATCGGGTCGCCCAGCGGAGTGCCGGTGCCGTGCGCCTCGACGTAGCCGATGGTCGCCGGCTCGACGCCGGCATCGGCCAGCGCCTGCCGGATGACCTTCACCTGGCCGCGCACTCCGGGCGCCGAATAGCCGAGCTTGACCGCGCCGTCGTTGTTGATCGCCGTGCCCTTGATCACGCCGCGGATGGTGTCGCGGGCCGCCAGCGCGTCCTCGAGGCGCTTGAGCAGGACGAGCGCCAGGCCGCTGCCGGCCACCGTGCCCGACGCCGCCGCGTCGAACGGCCGGCAATGCCCGTCCGGGGAGAAGGCGCCGTCCGGTTGATACACGTGCCCGGCAACCTGCGGCGTCGTCGCCGCGACGCCGCCGGCCAGCGCCATGTCGGCGTCGCCGGTGCGCAGCGCCTGGCAGGCCATGTGGACCGCCACCAGCGAGGTCGAGCAGGCGGTGCTGAGGAACACGCTCGGCCCTTCGAGATTCAGCTTGTACGAGGCCAGCGTGGGCAGCGAGAAACCGCCCGACAGGATCGCCGCCGAGAACTCGCCGACCGTCCCCATCAGCTCCGGGCTCGACAGCAGGCCGATCGAGTAGGCGCTGGTGCTCGAACCGGCGTAGACGCCGATGCGGCCGCCGAAGCCTTCGGGGTGATAGCCCGCCTCTTCGAGCAGCGTCCACGACGCCTCGAGGAAGATCCGGTGCTGGGGATCCAGCAGCTCCGCCTCCCGGGGGCTGAAGTGGAAGAAGCCGGCGTCGAACTGGTCGATGCCGGCCAGCACGCCGCGCGCCTTGACGTAGCGCGGGTCCGCCAGGCGCTCGGCCGGGACTCCCGCCGCCAGCAGTTCCTCGTCGGTGAAAAAGGTGATCGCCTCTTCGCCCCGGCACAGGTTGCGCCACAGCTCTTCGAGATCGGCGGCCGCCGGCATGCGCCCCACCATGGCGACGATCGCGACGTCGCCGCCGCCCGCCACGGCGGCGCGGCGGGTGGGCGCCGGCGCCGCGGCGGCCGGCGGCGCCAGCCGCTGGCCGAGATGGGAGGCGAGCGTCCGCAGGGACGGGAACTCGAAGAGCGTGGCCATCGGCACCTCGGTCCCCAGCGCCGCGACGAGCTCGAGCTGCAGCCGCGCGAGCAGCAGCGAATGCCCGCCGAGGTCGAAGAAGTTGTCGTCGGCGCCGACCTCCTCGCGCCCCAGCACCCGCCGCCAGATGGTCCCGACGATCTCCTCGATCTCGCCGCTGGGAGCGGCGTAAGGGGTGGCGAGGGCGGCGCGCTCGGCGGCGGGCGGCGGCAGGGCGGCGCGGTCGATCTTGCCGTTGGCGGTCAGCGGCAGCGCCGCGAGCACCACCAGCGCCGCCGGCACCAGGTGCTCCGGCAGCTGCTGCCGCAGCCGCCGCTCGAGATCCCGTGCCAAACCCGGCGCCACGGCCTCCGCCGCCGCCACGTAGCCCACCAGCCGCCGGTCTCCCGGCCGGTCCTCGCGCACCATCACCAGCGCCTGATGCACCGCCGGGTGCTCGCGCAGCGCCGCCTCCACCTCCCCGGGCTCGATGCGGAAGCCCCGCAGCTTCACCTGCCGGTCCGCACGCCCCACGAACACCAGCGCTCCCGCCGCCTGCCACCGCACCAGGTCTCCCGTCCGGTACAGCCGCGCTCCCGCCGACGGCCCGTACGGGTGCGGCACGAACGACGACGCCGTCCGCGCCGCGCCCCCCAGGTACCCCCACGCCAGACCCTCGCCCCCGAGGTACAGCTCCCCCACCGCCCCCACCCCTACCAGCTCCATCTCCTCGCCCAGCACGTACGCCTCGGCGCCAGCCACCGGCCGCCCGATCGGCACCGTCGCCGCCGACGCCTCCACCTCCTCCACCGGCCACCAGCTGCTGAACGTCGTCGCCTCCGTCGGACCGTAGACGTGCAGCAGGCGGCCGGGCCGCCCTGCCGCCAGCACCTCGCGCACCCACCGCGGGTCCACCGCCTCGCCGCCGAACAGCACCGCCCGCAAACCCGCGAACGCCTTCGGCTCCGCCGCCGCCACCGCGTTGAACAGCGCCGTGGTCAGGAACAGCACGCTCACCTCCCGCTCCGCCAACGCCTGCCGCAGCTCCCGCGGCGACAGCGACTCCGCACGCGCCAGGATCTCCAGCCGCGCGCCGTTGAGCAGCGCCCCCCACACCTCGAAGGTCGCCGCGTCGAACGACAGCGTCGACAGCTGACCCACCCGGTCCTCCGCCGACACCTGCAGGTAGTCGCTGCCCAGCACCAGCCGCGACACCGCCCGCTGCGGCACCGCCACCCCCTTCGGTCCTCCCGTCGAGCCCGAGGTGTAGACCACGTACGCCAGGTCCCCGCCCGCCACGCCTGCCGCCACCGCCGCCGCCGCCGGACCCGGCCCCGCCGCCGCCGTCCCGGCGTCCTCCAGCCACACCCACCTCGCCCCGGCGACCGTCCCTCCCCCCGCCTCGCGCGCCGCCGCCAGCCGCCGCTCGCTCACCACCACCGTCACCCCGGCGTCGGCCATCACCCACCGCCGCCGCTCCGCCGGCTCCGACGGCTCGAGCGGCACGTACGCCCCGCCGGCACCCAGCACTCCCGCCAGCGCCACCACCGCCTCCACCGACCGCTCCAGGCACACCCCCACCCGGCTCCCCCGCACCACTCCCGCCGACCGCAGACGGCGCGCCAGCGAACCCGCCTCCCGCACCAGCTCCCCGTAGCTCAGCCGCCGCGCGCTCGACGACACCGCCACCGCCTCCGGCCGCCGCGCCGCCTGCGCCGCCAGCAACTCCCACAGTCCCGCGGCCGGCGCTCCCACCGCCGCCCCCGGACCCCACTCCCCAAGCAGCTGCGACCGCTCCTCGCGCGACAGCAGCGGCAGCTCCCCCACCCGCCGCTCCGGCGCCGCCGCCACCGCCTCCAGCAGCCGCACGTACTGGGCCGACCACCGCCGCGCCGTCGCCGCCTCGTACAGATCCAGGCTGTACTCCAGCTCGCCG
>Ga0307479_10000080_pt1 | contig 96826 bp, 84 predicted proteins | sample atmos_gasesECM4C_FD_203743 | JGI IMG/M metagenome (GOLD analysis project Ga0307479, IMG submission 203743) | Hardwood forest soil microbial communities from Morgan-Monroe State Forest, Indiana, United States - atmos_gasesECM4C_515 | ecosystem: Environmental > Terrestrial > Soil > Temperate... | reverse complement strand
GACCGACGATCCATGCGATCCACCGCCAGGAACCAATAGCGAACAAATCTTAATGGCTGGAACGGAAACTAATTTAGTCACAGACTCTCAGGATGACAGCGCGCTAAATGACTTGCTGACGTTACGATGATTCCTTCTCTTCGAAAGCAATTCAATAACGGATTTACTCCCGAAAAATATCGGACATTTCTGCGGCGGATCGATGACGCTTGCGGAACGCATGTGCAGTTCCGGCTCTCGGAGACTTCGTGTTTCTTTCCTAAGTCTCTGCTGGACCGGATGGCCGAGGATGGAAAGGAGTTGATCCGGCAACTGGTACAGAATCCCGAGTATGTGGCGCGCTCGAGTTCGTCGATTCCAGTGGAGTTTCGAGTTCCCAATGAACCGGACCATCCGATGTTCGTGCAGGTGGATTTTGGATTGGTGCGCAATCCCAGCGGCGAACTGCAGCCCAAGCTGGTGGAGTTGCAGGCCTTCCCTTCCCTCTATGCGTATCAGGTGACGCTGGCGCAAAGCTACATCGATGTGTACGGGCTGAATCGATGTGAAGGTGGAGAGCGGCCGCGGTTCTTCTTAAGCGGCCTCGACGATAAGACCTACCGCGAACTCTTGCGGGAGGCGATTGTCGGGACTCAGGATCCGGAGAATGTGATCCTGATGGAAATCCATCCGCAGGAGCAGAAAACCCTGCCGGATTTTCTGCTGACGGAGAAGATGCTGGGTGTCAGGACCGTTGATATTCAGGCGATCAAGAAGCACGGACGGCAACTGTACTACGAGCGCAGCGGAGGCCGGGTGCCCATCACGCGAATTTATAACCGCGCGATTGTCGACGAACTGCAACGCAAGAAGCTGAAGCTGGGATTCGACTGGCGTGACGATCTTGACGTGGAGTGGGCGGGCCATCCGAACTGGTATTTCCGCATCAGCAAGTTTTCCATTCCCTACCTGCGGCATGAGTCGGTCCCGAAGACCTGGTTTCTCGACCAGTTGGAGCGGGTTCCTGAGGACTTGCAGAATTACGCGTTGAAGCCTCTCTATTCTTTCGCCGGACTGGGTGTAGTGATCGCTCCGAAGAAAGAAGATATCGAGGCCATTCCTCCGGAGAAGCGGGCAGGCTACATTCTGCAGGAACGGCTTCACTTCGAACCGGTCATCGAAACTCCGTTTGGCGGGACTAAGGCTGAGGTGCGGGTGATGTATGTCTGGCAGGACAAATTACAAGCGGTACTGACCATCATCCGTATGGGACGCGGCTTGATGATGGGGGTAGATCAGAACAGGAATATGGAGTGGGTAGGAGCGTCGGCGGGGTTGTGGGTGGGAGAATGAGTAGGCGCGGTATCTCTTTTTCCAGGCCTCCCGCGAAATTGTCATCCCGAGCGCAGCGAGGGACCTTGGTTTCCTTCATGAGCCGCCAATTCTAGACAGCCCGCGAGTCACGCAATTAGCCATTTAGCAATATCCTTCTCGCCGATGTCCAACCTAGCCGATTCTTTTCACGACGCTAGTCTCCAGTTCCCGCCCATTGGGACGACGAAGAAAAAGTCTGTCGCCGTCTAATCGAACGGGAACACGGTCTCCAGCTTTCCACTCCCCCGGCAGGTAACCGCCTGCGGAGGCTGACTCGTACTCTCCGGTGTACACCACGCCTTCAACGTTGACCACCACGGCGGGGTGAGCAAGGTGCGCAGCAGTTTCGCGCAGGATCTCGGCTTCCGCCCGGCACCAATTTTCGACATCGTGGCCTTCAGCCTCTCCGCCACGCCGGTAAAGATCAGTGGCCCGCCGCCGGATGGCCTCTTGCATTTGGGGAGAATACTTGCCTGACGTCCGATCCATGCCTTGCCGCCTTGCTCTCTCAGTGCCGCTAAATTCATAGTAGTCGCAGCCGTGCACCTTGCAACCTTGATGGCAGCACAAAAGGACAGATGGTTGTTCAGTTCGGGAAATGCGATTTGCCTGCGCATCACTTTGCGACCGGTTCGGTATCAGTCAAAAACGCGTTTTGCCTCGCACGCCATAATTGCATCTAAAGTCTTTAGGAAGACTCTAGTTGACCCGGATCACTGGCCGGGCCTAACATTACCGCGTTCGGGAGTATCCTCCTTTCATGATCGGCCAGACGGTATCCCACTATCGCATCCTGGGTAAGCTCGGGGGCGGTGGTATGGGCGTGGTCTATGAGGCCGAAGACCTGAAGCTCGGGCGGCACGTCGCACTGAAATTCATTCCGGAAAACCTAACGGGCGACCCAAAATCGCTGGAGCGCTTCGAGCGCGAGGCGCGGGCGGCCTCGCTGCTGAATCATCCCAATATCTGCATCATTCACGGGATCGAAGATAACAACGGACATCCCTTCATCGTGATGGAGAAGCTGGAAGGCGAAAGCCTGAAGCAGTGCATCTCGGGACAGCCCGTGCCCACGGAGAAGCTGCTCGACATCAGCATCCAGGTGGCGGACGCGCTGGCCGCGTCCCACGCCAAGGGGATTGTTCACCGCGATATTAAGCCAGCAAACATTTTTTTGACGCCCAGCGGCCAGGTCAAAGTGTTGGATTTCGGACTGGCCAAGCTGGTACACAACGTCGGAACCGACAGCGATGGCGGAGGGAATGACAATTCGCTGACGGCAGTCGGCGTAATCCCTGGGACGGCGGTCTACATGTCGCCGGAGCAGGCGCGCAGCGAAGAAATCGATTTCCGCAGCGACCTGTTTTCTTTTGGCGTCGTGATGTACGAGATGTCGACGGGCAAGAAGCCGTTCACCGGCAAGAACTCTCTGATGACCCTCGATGCCGTCTTGCACGATAAGCCGACTCCACCTGGAGAGTTAAACCCGAGTGTTCCGGTGGAACTCGAGGGCATCATCGGCAAGGCGATGGAGAAGGATCGCCGGGAACGCTACCAGAGCGCTACGCAGATGAAAGCCGACCTGCAGGTGCTAAAGCGCGAAACCGAGTCGGGACTGGTGAAGAGCGGTCTGCACTCGAGGAAACTCCGGGTCTCAAGCAAAACGTTTGGTCATAAAGCCAGCCGGTGGCAGTTGTGGCTCTTGTTGGGAACTGTGGCCTTGCTGGTGACCGTGCTGGCGTCTGTGGGCGCCTACTGGATGAAACATCGGGAGTTCGCGAGCGCCCAGCTTCAGAATGCGATTGCCGTTTTGCCGCTGCAGAACATGAATGGCGACGTCAGCGTGGACTACCTGCGTTTCGCTTTGGCGGATGAGTTGACCAGCGTCTTGAGCTATTCAAGGTCGCTTGAGGTGCGGCCTTCGTCCGCGACTCGGAGGTTTGTGGAGTTCGACCTTGATCCTCGCAAGGTGGGACAACAATTACACGTGGGCAGGCTGCTGACCGGGCACTTCATGCGTCAAGGCGAACGCTTGACTGTGACCCTGGAGGCCATTGACGTCTCCAGTGACCGCCTGCTGTGGCAAGGGAATGCAACTGCGTCAGTGAACGATTTGATTTCTCTGCAGTCGCAATTGAGCACGCAGGTGCAGCAGGGTCTCTTGCCCGCGTTGGGCGTCGCCGGAGGCGCACTGAGCACGGCATCGCGCCCGCAAAGTCAGGAAGCCTACGACCTCTATCTCCATAGCCTGGCGCTGCCCCATGATCCCGAACCGAACAAGGATGCCATCGCAGTGCTGGAGCACGTGGTAGGGGAGGATCGAAGCTACGCGCCGGCATGGGAGGCGCTCGGACAGCGCTACTACTTCGATTCGCTCTATGGCGGAGGCGGCGAGGCCATGTTCCAGCGTTCGAATGCCGCCTATGAACGGGCGCTCTCTCTGGATCCAAATCGGGTGGCTGCGGCCGGCAATCTGATCGTCAACCGCGTGGAGCGCGGCGAACTTGGCCCTGCCTTTGACGCCGCCACCGATCTGGTGAAGCGCCGGCCGCAAAGCGCCGATGCCCATTTCGCGCTCAGCTATGTTCTGCGCTACGCGGGAATGCAGGAGCAGGCAATCCAGGAGTGCAACTCCGCCCGCTCGCTCGATCCCGGAAACTTCAGCTTCCGCTCCTGCGCCTGGGCATTCATGGAACTGGGTCAGACGGATCGCGCCATGGATTTCATTCATCTGGACGCCGGTTCGGAGTGGGCTGCATGGGCAACGCCTTACGTTTATCTGTCTGCGGGAAATGTCGCGCAGGCACGCGAGGCAGTTAAGAGTGTTGCGAAGTCTCCCACCTACCATCGGGAGTTGCTGGCGGCCTGCACCCAGGCCCAGCCTCCCGCCGACATGGACCGAATTGTTCGGGAGGCGGAAGCATCCGTGATGACGGAGCCCGACCCCGAGGCGTGGTATCACGTGGGCGCGCTGATGGCCTACTGCGGCCAGAAAGATGCCGCGCTGCGCTTGCTGAAAGCCTCAGTGCAACAGAACTATTGCGCATACTCGGCGCTGCTGGGAGACCCTCTGCTCAAGAACCTGCGCAAGGAAACCGCGTTCAATGAAGTGCTGACCGCAGCCAGCCGGTGTCAACAAACATTGAAGGAAGCCCGCGGGCAGTGAGGAACGTCGACACGGATGTGCTGATTTACTCCTGAAATTTCGCCGGAAGATCACGGCTTTCATCCCTCCGAAGGTAAAAGACCGCATCAAGATCAGCGTCTGCCAGTAACCATTGCCAACAACCATGGATCGAGACTCGAAAGTGCACCGTCTTTCGATAGCCTTGAACATCGACGGAAGCACTTAAACTAACCAGGTCGAGCGGTTGGGGTTGCGCCTAAACCTTCGTGATCTCGATAGAACGATCCTGTGCTCAAACCCTCTTTACTCACCCTGCAATTGAATAGGAGAATCGAATGACTAAGATGCGGTCCACGATGTTTTTGACGATGGCATTATCCCTTGTGCTGCTCGGAACTCTTGCGGCTCAGGACCATGATCGCGACTCCGGCGAGTTCGTCATCCTCAACGCCCAATATGGCAACGAGTACAACCACGTTGACGTCACCCACCGCCTGCGAGAACTGGCGCGTCGTGACCTGCAGTTCCGCGTGGAGTACAACACCATCAACGCCGACCCGGCTCCCGGACAGGCGAAAATGCTCCGCGTCATTGCGCGCACGCCCAATGGCCGGGAACGAATCTTTGATTTCCCCGACGGCAGCATCTTTGACGGAGCCCAGTTCCGCGGCTGGGGTCGCGCCGACTGGGGCGACGAAAATTGGACTGGCGGCTGGAACGGCAGAGTTGCCGAAGATCATGCCAGAGAAGATCAAGGCAGAGAAGATCAAGGCAGAGAAGATCATGCCAGGGAAGACCATGGCAGGGAAGATCACGACGGCGACCGGCACGAACGCAGAGAGCATCACGAGGAGGGCGGATTCCTCATTCTCAGCGCACAATACGGCACCGAGTTCCACCATGTCGACGTCACCCGCCAACTAAGGGAACTGGCCAGCCAAAGCCAGACCTTTCAGATGGACAACCACACCTTTGGCATCGATCCGCATTACGGCCATCACAAAGTGCTGCGCATTTATGCGCGCGGTCCCGAAGGACGCGAACGCATGTTCGAGTATCCCGAACACAGCTGGGTTGACGGATCCCAGTTCCGCGGCTGGGGCTCCGGCGAGTGGAGCCGCGACGACGACCACTGGAGCGGCCGCTGGAACGGCGAAGAACACGGGCACGGCGAAGAACACGACCGGCACTAAGAGAAGTGTCATCCTGAGCGAAGCATGATGCCCACGAAAGTGGGCGTCATGCGTAGTCGAAGGATCCCTACCGTACATCGAAGGGCGGGGGGAGCTATCCTTGACTCTCCTGTTATAATAGCTATTAGAAATTCCAAAACAATTTCGCAAAGCTAAGCGGAGCCCCAAGGCTCCGCCTTTTCGTTCCTGTTCTTCGTCTTACCCAGGAGCCCGGATGTCCAAGCCCAGCACCCAGCCCAGCAACCCCGACAATCCCAACCGCTCCAACACCAAGCGTACCGGAGAACGTTCCGAAGCCGCCTTCCTCTACCAGGCCACCCAACGCCGCTTCGCCATCTGCAAGCCCTGGGGAGACAGCGAGCGCTACGACTTCATCCTCGACAACCGCCCGCAACCCACAGTCCACCTGTTCCGCATCCAGATAAAGTGCACCGACTCCCTTCGCGCCGGCGCCTACGAAACCCGCGCGACTTACTCAGTAGGTAAGGGCCGCGCCGTCTACACCAAGCGCGACATCGACTTCATCGCCGCCCATGTAGTCCCCCTAAACCTCTGGTACATCATCCCCGTAGAAGTCTGCACCCCGCAACCAATGCTCCGCTTCTATCCCCACCGCAAAGCCAAACGCATGCGCCTCGAAAAATACCGCGAAGCCTGGCACCAACTAGATCCCCCACTAACCATCCACGCCAGCGCAGACGAAAATTACCCCGAGGCTACGAACCGGAACCAGAAGAGGACTCGCCAGACGGATTATCGGAGCCCTCAGGCGACTGAGGAGACGCACGTGGGGACAGCCACCCTCGGCTGTCCAACGGGCCTCTAGATTCCCGTTTCCATTTTTCTCTCTACTTTTGCACAAGGTAACCTCACAAAAGCCTTTACGTCGGCCCGTTCTCGTAGGACAATGTGAGACACAAGCCAAACGTGGGCGAAAGCAAAGCGAATACGGACCTCGCCGTTGTGTGCCTCTTCTCCGGTGGTGGAGGGTTGCACCTTGGTTTCAGAAGATCGGGATACAGAACAGTACTTGCGACCGACATCCTGCCCGAATGTGCTGCGACATTTGCTCGAAACTGCCCCGATGTGCCGTTCCATCTGGGGGATGTCCGCCGCCTCACTCCAACAGACGTACGGCACCTGACTGGCGGGGCCTCTGTTGACGCGGTTGTCGGAGGTCCACCGTGCCAGGGTTTCTCGACGCTCGGAGACCAGCGCCAAGGCGATCCCCGCAACTCTTTGTTTGAAGCATTCGTGCGCCTTATCCAATGGATTCAGCCCCGTTGCGTCCTGATCGAGAATACGAGCTACCTAAGGAGCCAGTACGCTGGGAGATATGAGAACGAAATCCGCGCAGCCTTGTCGTCCATCGGCTACGGCGTTGTCGTAAAGACGCTGAATGCAGCGGACTATGGCACCGCACAGATCCGCAAGCGCGTCTTTTTCTTTGCCACTCGCATCCAGTCGGAGTTCGCGTGGCCAGCGGCAACGCACAGCGCAACTCCTCAACCGGGACTCCATTTGTATCGGACCGTCGGCGAAACGATTATGGACATTGCCGACACAGTCGAGTACTCCTGGCTGGCTGACCATCTGCCGCTGCGGCATAGCGAAACCGTTATAGAGAGGTACAGGCTCATCCCCGAAGGCGGACGACTGCCAGCCCCACAACACCTCCCGTTAGCAATACGTAGGCGAAACTTCGGGAACACTTACAAACGGCTACACAGGGACAGGCCGGCGTTAACTCTTGTACCAGGAAACAACGCGTTTCCAATCCACCCCGTTGAAAATCGTAGCCTCACGCCTAGGGAAGCGGCCCGGCTTCAGGACTTTCCGGACGAGTATGTCTTTGAAGGAACTAGGGCGCAAAAATGTAAGCTTGTGGGCAATGCCGTTCCGGTCAGCCTGGCGGCGGCGCTGGCCTCTTCGATCAAGAGTCATTTGCAGGAGGCAAATGCTGAACGCTCGATCATTGAGATTGGGCGAGTACCCAACGTTCAACTCGATCTTGCGCTCGACATTCCCAGTAGGGTGCCTTCCGTGCGACGCGAGAAACCGTTGACAGCGGTGAGCTTTTTCACCGGCGCTGGAGGGCTTCAACTCGGATTTGCTAGAGCAGGATTCAAGGTTCTGGCGTCCTTCGACCGTAAGGCCGTCGTAGCCAAAAACCTGAACCTGAACTTCAAGGATGTACCACACTTTAGGACCGATATTGAGACCATGAAGATCGAAGACTTACACGACATTTTGGGATCACGCGCGCCGGACGTCATCTTTGGCGGGTCGCCTTGTCAAGGCTTTTCGATCTTCGGTAAACGCAGATTCGTCAAGACCAAGGGCCATGATCCGGCCGCGGATCCGCGGAACAAGCTGACGCTCCATTTCGTTGAACTGGCCACCCAGTTGTCTCCAAAGGTCATCCTGCTGGAGAACGTCAAGGGTCTATTGACCACCCCCTGCGGAGGAGGATCGTACATCGACATGATCGTACGAAAACTGCAACGCTCGGGGTATCGAGTCGACTTTCGCGTCCTGAACTGCGCCGATTATGGAGTGCCGCAACTTCGGCAAAGACTGCTCGTTATCGCAAGGAAGCCGAAAGTCCGGTTCGAATGGCCCGAGGCTAAGTTTTTCGCTGAGCCAAAGTCTTGGCAAAAAGGGTATGCGACTGTGGGAGACGTAATCTCCGATCTGACCGATCCCGCAACCCATAACGGGGAATTTAGCCACCTACCGATGAACCACGGCGAACTGCTGGTGGAACGATACAAATTAATCCCCGAAGGCGGAAAGCTCCCCGACGACAATTTACCCGCAAGGCTAAAGGTTGGCTCTAGAAGTAAGAATATAAGGAACTACAGCCATGTCTACCGCAGACTCTCCAGAGGCGCCCCCGCTTCGACAATGGTTCCCGGGCACAATGCCTTTCCGATCCATCCCACACTTCCTCGCGCGCTAACAGTGCGCGAGGCTGCTAGAATTCAGACGTTTCCTGATTCGATGCGTTTTGTCGGTACGCGGCAACAGCAGTGCATGCTAGTCGGGAATGCAGTCCCACCGTTGCTTGCCGAAGTATTAGCCCAAGCAATTGCCAAGGGAATTAGAGGAAACTCTAAGCAGCCGGGATTCAAGGCCGACCATTACGAACTCAAAGCCTCTTCCTCGCTATGATTACGCATGACGTACTTGCGTTTGCTCTTGCCGCCGAGGCGGTTCGCCGCATCCGTGGCGGAGATTCCCAGTGGGCACCGCTTCTCTCCACGGATGTCTACCCGACCTCAGCGCGGTCCTGGCCCATGCCAGATTTTGTGATTGTCGATGACCGCAACCACGTGACTATTGCTGCTGAGTTCAAACCCCCGAAACCAATCGAAACGAGAGTATTTGACCGGCTTGGGCCAGGCAGTTGCATATACCCGCGACTTCACCTACGGGCTTCTAATAGTTCCAGAGTTCGCCGACGACGACTATCCCATCGCAAGTCATATCTCGCAGGTTCTGATGCAGGAAGTTGCGAAGCCTTTGCCATTGGGGCTCCTTCGATACGACCCACGAACGATCTCTCCCTCAAGCGCTGGATTCGACGTACTTCGGCAGCTAGAAGTCCGCACTGGCGTTTTCACAAGTCACGCGCTGCTCGACAATAGTTTTTGGGCGAAGTGGCGCGACATCTCGCCCCAGGAACTGGGCCTACTGCTGCAGTACCTCTACGAGGAGGGGCGTGGTGGGAGGACAAGTGGGAGCACGATCCGTGATCGCGCGTTCGCGCGGCTATGGCTCGACATTCAAAATGATAGAGCCTTCCACTGGGGCGGTGCCCCGAGACAAGTGGCCAACAGCGCCGCGAACCGAGTCGCATGGGGAAAGAACTACCGCAACTTTGTAACGCATATTGGTTGGGCAGCTGCCGACGGTAAGCTCACAGAAGAAGGCCTACTTGCGCTCAGGTTGGTTCATCAGTATGGCAGTGAGTCGCGGATATTTGTAGACGAACTCGCAAAGACACTGTTGCTGGCAGGCAAACACCTCGTCCTTATAAATGCAATCAACGAATTCCAAGACGCTCAAGGAGCCTTTGCCCACGAACAGCAATGGCTGGACTCAATTGAAGGGCACTTAGAAGACGAAGGCTTGCTTAAGCGCAATCCCGGCAGACACGCAGCGGCGGTCAGACACTCTGCACGGGGATTCCTAAAGGCTGAGAAGACGATATGGAAGAACTTGGATCTCATAGTGCCACGCGGGCAGACGGGGGGCCGCGCATATCACCCAAAGCGTGGCTTCATTTTCGACTGGTCCCGGATAACCTCGCTGCTAACTGAACATTGAGTCTATATGACCGACCGTCTGAGCAAAGAAGGCCGCTCGCGAGTGATGAGAAGCATCCGCTCACGGGGTAATCGCAACACGGAGCAGGAATTAGCGGCGCTGCTGCGTCGAAACCAGATTTGGGGCTGGAAACGACATATGCCGTTGCCGGGTACTCCAGACTTCACGTTCGGTGAGAAACGACTAGTCGTCTTTGTTGACGGTTGCTTTTGGCACTGGTGTCCGAAGTGCACAAAACTGCCGCGCACCCATGCCCGCTACTGGGCTGCAAAACTTCGCCGCAACCGAAGGCGTGACAAGCTGGTTAGCGACGAGTTGGCAAAGCGCGGATGGAGCGTACTACGAATTTGGGAACACGAACTTAGGAACCCGCGATCCGTACTTGTAAAGATCACGAGCATATTAGGCACATAAGCCTGCGCGAAACCAACGACGCTGGGGCTGACCCAGCCTTTACTCCGGCGCTAATGTCCTAACGGCGAGCGCCTCAACGGCAGCCTCGGCCCCGGCCTGAGTCGCCCCGTAAGCCATAACTCCCGGGAGTTCGGAAATCTCGGCAATCCACCGTCCGTCATCTTCCCGCTCAAATTCGATCCTAAAGTTCACGCCGCCTCCGCGAGTCCAACCGATTGTCTCACTGTTGGCCATCCCGCAGACGGGCGTTCAATCGATCGCGCATCTGCTCGCCGGGGATGGTCTTCACCCGTCCGCTACGAATGTCATCCATCCGTCGGCTGATCTCTTCTTGCCACGCCTCCTCTACGCCCTCTTCCTCCGGCCCGTCATCAAGGCTGTCTATTAAGCGAGCAGCGAGTTCCCCGCGATCCTGCGTAGAAAGGGTTAGCGCCTTCTCCAGCAACTCCGAAACCTGCGGCGTCATCTCCGCCATAAACACCTCGCTTGCAATGATCTTACACCCGCCCGCAAGGGCTAACCCCCTTTTCCTTTCAACAACTTACCTCCGCCCAATCCCCCATATCCCCGCTAAACCCCGTTTTTCCCCCGTTCGTTGGGAAAAGGATGCGTATCCCCTTACCCTCCAATAACATCACAACATATCAATACCCAGGGAAACGTGTACCAACCAGGTTCGATTTCCTTGGGAGAGCCACAGGCAATGGGTTTTGTGGGCTAGGATCTCAGGTAAAGCCAAGGCGCATTTCTGCCAGGTTTTTTCCAAGACCGACCGCCGAACCCAAAATTGAAAAAGCTAAGAGCTAAAAGCTTAGGAGCTAAAAGCTAAAATGCGCAAGCCGATCAAGTACGTGGAAAAAGCAGCCGTTGCTGCCGCCAAAGGTGCGTGGGTCGTGTTCGACCGTTTGAATCGCATCAACCCCGGCGTCTCGCCCACCCCTAAGTGGTCCGACAAGCCTCTGCTCAAGTCCTACGAAAAGTCGAAGCCGCCCCTCGGCTGGCCTCGCTCCACTGATTCGCTCTGCCCGAAGTGTGTGCCCGAAATCCGCCAGCAGATTCTCGACGGCAAACTGCCGCACGAAGTTCTGATGAACGAAAAGATCGGCGAGATCAAGGCCACCATCGTCGAGCGCGACGGCAAGATTCTGATGGTGAAAGACTGTCCCATCCACGGCCACTTCGAGGACGTGATGTCGATCGACACCGATTTCTCCAGGCACCTCGAAGACGTTTTCCCCGGACGCGACATCGCCGCGCACAACGACGAGAAGCTGCATCACCACGGGTCTTCGACAGTGAAGTACGGCCGCGGCTCGGTGCTGACGATCGATCTGACTAACCGCTGCAACATGATGTGCGATCCCTGCTTCATGGACGCGAACCAGGTAGGCTTCGTCCACGAACTCCAGTGGGAAGAAATCAAGACCATGCTCGACAACGCGATCACCATCAAGCCGCGTCGTCAGATGAGCGTGCAGTTCTCAGGCGGCGAGCCAACGTTGAGCCCATACTTCCTGGACGCAGTCCGCTACGCCAGAAAAGTCGGATACAACTCCGTGCAGGCCGCCACCAATGGAATCGAATTCGCGAAGAGTTTTGAGTTCTGCCAGCAAGCCGTAGAAGCCGGTATGCGTTACGCCTACTTGCAATTCGACGGCATCGGCAACGCCGCCAACGCCCACCGCATGGTCGGCAACCTGTTCGACGTAAAGCTGAAGGCAATCGAAAACCTCCACAAAGCCGGAGTAGAAATCGTTCCGGTAGTAACCATCGTCAACGGCATCAACAACGAACAAGTAGGACGCATAATCAAGTTCGCCCTGGATAATCCACGCACGATCAGCTTCCTGAGCTTCCAGCCAGTAAGCTTCACCGGCCGCGACGAAGCCGTAACCGACGACCGCCGCCAAGCCCAGCGCTACACGCTCTCTCACCTAGCACACGACGTAAAAAATCAAACCGGCCTAGGCGAACCCAGCCGCGACTGGTTCCCGATTTCTTTCATGGGCACCTTCAGCGACTGGGCTGACCTAATGCATGCCAACGACGTAAAAAACGACTGGGGCCAACTGTCGTGTGGTTGCCACCCGAATTGCGGAACTGGCATGGCGGTGATGATTGATAAGGAGACTAAGGAGGCGGTGCCGGTTACTGCTTTCCTGGCTGGCGATCAACTTGCCAAAGACATCGCTAAGGTTAACGATGCGGCGCGGGGGAAATTTCTCACCGTGGTGGGAATGGCTTTGTGTTTGATGAAGAATTACGATCCTTATCAGGCGCCTACGCATTTTAAGTTGATGGATTTGCTGCGGAAGTTTGATAAGAACTTTAATGCTACCGGGAAGAATTATGGGAAGGTTGGTCCGGACCGGACGGTTGAGGATGTGATGAAGCGGCGGCAGGACCGGTGGAACTTCCTGTTCATCGCGGGGATGTGGTTTCAGGATTTGTTCAACTACGACTTCCGGCGGACCGAGCAGTGCATTATTCCTTACGCGACGCAGGAAGGCGAGATTTCTTTCTGCGCTTACAACACGGGCGTGGGCTGGCGGAACATCATCGAGAAGATGCACATGACGGCCACCTTGACCAAGTGGTATGAGGAGCATGGACGGCACGAGATTTTTGCGGGTGGCAAGAAAGTGAAGATGGATGACGAGACTCATTCCCTGCTGCTGCGCGAAAACATCGTGACTACCGAACTGCAGCACGATCTGGATAACCTGGGGATCGCGAAGAACGCGCGCGAGGAGAAGAAGCGGGCGCGGGATGCGAAGGCGGCTCTGGCCGTCGATCATTCGGCGACGCCTGTCCCGGGACATCGTGGGCCGCAGAAGAATGATGAGGCTTACAACGCGCGCATGGCTGCGATGTATCGCGAGGTCGTGTTGAAAGAGAAGCCCGTCGTTGCCGAGAATGGATTCATTCCATTGGGCGCGCTGGGGAAGGCGAACGGCGGGATCGCTCCTGCTCCGAAGCCGGAAGTTCCCGAGCCGGTTGCGGGGGACTAGTCAACTCTTAGCCATTAGATTTTGCGTTCACGCGGGATGACAAGTTCAAAACCAAGATGCTGCCGGCAGCATCGAGTCCCACCCTCGCAAAAAACGCGAGGATGGGGCACCCACTCTGTTGATGATGCCAGGCGAGATCAAAAGCCTGGGCCACCCGCCCCACCCGCCACTGGACACCAAAGAAAACAATGGTGAACGTCCCGTCTGTCCCCGATTTATTCGCGATTTATTCCGATTTATTCCCGATTTATTCAATCCGAACGCGCGTGTAACGATCAATGGGGTATTCAGGTTCAAAAATGTGAGGTACGGACAACGCCCCACTAACGGCGAGTGAATAGGGATACGCACCGGCGACTACTGCTATTTCATGGCTGCCTGCCTTGAGGATCACGCCGGATTCCGCGCTCGTACCCGATTCCTGAACGATCAGCTTGAATACAGTGATTTCGTGGTCAAATTCCGCTGGTAAATCTACAATCGTTTTGTCACGTGGAGGCACACGGACACAGTTAAAGCTCAAGACTCCAACTTCTCTCCGTTCGGCGACATCGTGCATTTCCGAATGGAGTCTCAGTCCCGCTCCATTGGGTCGCCAAAGTGTTACAAACATTGGCCTCCCGTGGTGACCAAACTCCAGGAAGACCTGTTTGATGGGTGTGCTGAGCTCGGCGGCGAGCGTAGTTGGTTCCGTCCATTCAAACGAAAGATATTTCATTGCGCTGGCTTTGGCTTTGGCTTTGGATAATGCAGTGTCTCATGCGATTTGTCGCCGTTAGCGGGAATATCAATCCGGGGCCCGGCGGTAGCGGTGGCCGGTCGCAATGCTGTACCGTTTTCCCCAACTTGCGTTCCAGGTGGATAGTTTGATCCCGCTGCAGCCGGCCCGCTCTTTCCGCCTGTTAGCGTGGCAAAGTCCTGCGCCGCATCACCTACACCCCCATGAGCTGGATCAAGAGGACCGCTATTGTGTCGATCCCCTTGCGACCCGCTCTTGTCGTCCTGCGTCCCCACAAGTCCTGCTGGAAGAGGCACAGCCGGAGCTGTCGCCGGAACAGTTGCACCTGTTTGTGTGCCTGGTGCCGGATTACTTTGCGTGGGAGGTGCGGTCGTGCTCTTGTCGGAACTATGAAACAAGCTTCCGATCGCCGACACGATGTCCTTTGCTGCGTTGTGCAGCAGCTGTTGACCAGCCGGACTGGCTACGTATGCTGTCAACGCAGCCACGGCTAGTGACTCCGCTACGCAGGCATCCTCTAGGCAATGTCCGTCGGCATCACGGATCGTTGTGGGGTTGTTATTGACGTAGCTGTAGAGATTGAGGCTTTGTGGATTCCCGAAGCTCGCATACGGAACGGCAGTTGGCTTCGCCGCCCAGTCCGGCGTCATAAACCTGCCGAAGGGAGAAGCGTAATACCTGGCGCCAAACTCATCGAGGCCGGATTCGGAATCGCGTTCTTTGCCGGTAAACTTGTAGTTGTTGATGTCACTCCCGCTGATCGGAATCTCACCGCCGTAAGGGTAATAGTCCGACTCCTTCGTGATCGTTCCAGTTGCATTGGTCACCACGTCGGCTGATCCCAGATGATCGGCGAAATAGTAACTCACCGCATTGCCGCTTGTCTCGCGCCGCGCCGCGCGCTCGCCGTTGAAGAAAATGTACTCGTGGTTCACGGTGCCGTTGAGTCCGCTCTCTGAAATCGGGTCGCCCGCCAAGTTTCGCCAATACACCGTGCCCGTTCCGCTGCTCGGGCAAGTGCTCGTGGTGCACTTCTCCACTCTGCTGCCATCTCCATCATAAACGTAATACCAGGCGGGGCTTGAGAGCGCGGTCAGCCGGTTCTCGGCATCGTAGGTGTAGGTCGTCGAGCCATTCTGCATCAGGTTGCCGGCGGCATCGTAGGTGTAGCACGTGTTGAGCTAATTCTTGTTGTTGGCCGCGGCGCAGTTCAAGTTTTCGTGGCCGGTTTTGTTGGAGTATTGGGCGATATTGGTGAGGTTCGACCAGGGATCGATGGTATAAGTTTCGCCCCAGTTCATCCCGCTGGTATAGGCGTCGGCTATGCGGTTCAGCGCGTCGTAATCGAAGTTCTGGGTGCGGTTCGTGTCCCGACAATTAGCGATGGAGAGCACATTGCCGTTGTCGTTGCTCCCCAGCCCGAAATTGTAGACGCGATGCATGATGTTGCCAACGGTGCCCGGACAGGTCGAACCGGTCAGGGACGGCGGAGCGTTAGTGCCATAGAAAACCTGCAAGGGCTGAAGCCGGGAATTGTAGCTGAACGCCTCGAAGATGGAACTGCCATTGCTGAGGCTGGCCAGCGCTCCCTGCGGCGCATACGTCACGCTGGTCACACAGTTGAAACTGCCCGCGACATCCTTGGCGGAAACAGCCCGCCCTGCGGTATAGCCGCCCGAACTGTTTAGGGTGTAGGTAATGACCTTGCCTGTGTTGGGGTAGGTCAGTGTCGCAAGCGAGCCATCCAGGTTGTAGGCATACGTTGTAGTGTTCGTGTGCGTGCCGATCGTGCGGTCTTCGATGAGGACGCGCCCCATCTTGTCGTGAGACCACGAAGTTGCGGCCCGCCCTACGCTGGCAAAGTAGAATCCCCCAATCCTCACCACGAAGAAACCCGACAAGAGTGAGGCACTCGCCGGCCAGTGACTGGTGTCGACCGCGGGTTACAGAGGTCCTTCGTCGGGAGTCCTCGGCGAAGCCGAGGACTCCGCTTCCTCAGGATGACAATCGTCAGCAGCCTGGTTCCACACACCGGACGAGGGTTAGCGCAGGCCGCCGGCGGCCAGGAGTTGCTCGCCGGTGAGCCAGGCGGAGTCGTCGGAGGCCAGGAACGTGGCGATAGAGGCGATGTCAGTGGGCTGGCCGGTGCGGCCCAGGGACGTTTGCTTGATCAGGTCTTTTTCGAACTCGGAGCCGATGAAACCGGCGCTGATTGTGCCTTCGGTCTCTACGATGCCGGGGTTGATGGAGTTAACGCGAATCTTCTTGGGTCCGAGTTCGCGGGCCAGGACGCCGGTGATGGCGTCGACCGCGCCCTTGGTGGCGGTGTAGACGGAGCTGTTGGGGGGCGTGATGCGGCTGACGCCGGAGCCGATGTTGATAATGCTGGCGCCTTCTTTGAGATGCTTGACAGCGGCTTGCGTGGTCAGCAGGACGCCGAGCACATTGATGTTGAATAGTTTGTGGAAGGATTCCACGGTAATGGACTCGATGGGGGCGAACTCGTAGACGCCGGAGTTGTTGACCAGGATATCGAGGCGTCCGAAGTTTTTGACTGCGGAGGCGATGATGCCCTCGGCGTCTTCTGCCTTGGAGACGTCTCCGGCAACGGCGACCGCTTTGCCTCCGGCGGCGGTGATGGCGGCAACAACCTTATCCGCTCCGGACTTGCTGGAGGCATAGTTCACGACTACCGAGGCGCCTTCGGCGGCGAGCGCTTTGGCGATGGCGGCTCCGATACCTTTCGAAGCGCCGGTGACGACTGCGACTTTACCTTTGAGTTTGCTCATATGTGGCTCCCTTGCATGGCGTCTGCCGTTGCTTCTGGATCAGATGGGGGAACAGGCGTGAAGGATTCATTAGTTCAGGAATAACGAACTATTGAACAATTGGCAGGCTGCAGCTATGATTGAGGCGGCGTGCGGCCTCTATTCCATCCTTCGATCGCAGACGTCACGGTTGAGGGGATCCTGCATGCCCTGTCCGATCCCGTTCGCGTGGCCATGTATGCCGACATTGTGGGCGCTGGTTGTTCTCAGAATTGCTCGAGCTTTCTGGAAGTTAGCGAGAAACATATACCCAAATCCACTCTTTCCCAGCACTTCAAGGCGCTGCGGGAAGCCGGGTTAATTCGAGGCGAGCGAGTTGGGGTGGAGATGCGGATTACGTCTCGCTGCGGAGAGATTGAGAAGCGTTTTCCGGGCTTGATTCGGGCTATTGTAAAGGCTCGTCAGATCCAGCTGGATGGGGCGAGCAAGTCGGGAAAGCGGAATAAAGGCAAGCGTGGAGCAAAGAAGTAGGCAGGCACCTGCGGTCTTTATTGATATATGGGCCAGCCTCTTTCGGTCTCTGTCAAAAGCAGTGGGGAGAGCCTGCCGTGAGCTGCTGAAGGGAGTTGGCCCGCTCCACAGAGGCATGGATGTGATCAAGAATCGGGCGCTGCCGGAGGCTGATCAGGAGGCGATGGCGAACCCTCCGTAAGGATTTCGCTTAGGGGCTTTACAAGAAACACTCGATTGACTGAGGAGTGTAACTGTTTCAGGCTCTTTGAGAATGCCCTCCCGCCGCTTAGACGATCGAATTAGAGAACTGTGCCGGCGGGCGCTTACGGCGAACAATTCCGAACTGGATAAGATATTTGCGGCGCTGAACGCCGCCCTGCGCGAGCACGCGGAGCGGCTCAGGAAACTGATGATCCTGAAGCTGGCGACCAAGGCCCGAGTTCCAACCCCGGAACGACGGTCCGTGAGGGCGGTCGAAGCTGTGTACGCTAACGGGCAGACAGATCCATCGACGGGGACTACGCTGCGGGCAATGTGGGGGATGGTGGTGGACGCGCCAACTGTTCTCGTTCCGCCTTCAAGGAAAACAGATTCAAAATTTCAATCGGAAGCCGTGCGCTGCTCGATCTGCGATCTTCTGGTGCCGCTTGAGATTGCCAAGTCCGATGAGTACGGAAGGGCAATCCACGAAGAATGCTACGCGCTCAAGATGCAACTGAAGAGCGCTACCAGCCCGCCGGCAGCCTAGCCGCCCCCTCGGCAAGCCTGGTTTTCGATGCGGGAAAGCCCACTTCTCGCACAGCGGTAACCGGTCTCGAATCGGCGACTCTACAAATCCAGGCCTTGGACTCTCTACGATCCCGCCTCGGCAACACGCTCGCTTTCGTCAAGCTCCTTCAGCGCCTTCTGTCCCTCAAACCACTTGAACACGAAGAAGGCATGGACCCCGAACGCCCAAAGCGAAAACGTCGCTGTGAGTGCGATCATGTCAGCCCCATACAAAACCATCCCGGCCAGAAACGCCCAACGCTGGCCGCTGCGCGCAGCAAATCCCAACGCCACCACGGCGGCCACCCAAATCGCCGCCACAGTGTACGCCACGAGTGGATATATCCGCGGCTGCGCCCCATAAATACTTAGCAAATCAACCACACCGATGCTCACAAAAATGCTCAGCCGCACCGGAAGCAGTCCGGTGCCGAGCGCAGCCAGACCTGCGGCCCAGAAGAAGTAGTTCGCGTCGTTGCGGCTCTCGGCTCGCAGATCGGCACGCCGCTGCTCTTCACTCTCTTTGTACTCTTCGTCCGTTCGACCCGCGCCAACATTCAACGTTTGCATGGGATCACCGTATGCCGCTGGCGCAGTATAAACGCCGACGCCGAAAAAGTCGCACATGTGGGGACGGTCGCCCCGGCCGTCCGTCGAGCGAGCTCGACCAAAGTGTAGAGCGGACACTCCTGTCCGCTGCCTTTGACTTGCTTTTATCCCTGAATTGAAGAAGCGTCCGCTCCGCCAGCACAACCATGGAAGAGCGGCGCTTCAGCGCCGCGCAAAGTCGCAAGAAACTGAACTGGGGCTTCAGCCCCTACATCCCCTTCAACACCGCCAACCACCGTTCCCAAGCCGCCCCACGCGCTTTCCGATTAGCCTCCACCGTATTCCCCGGATCCTCTCCCGCCCGCATAAACCCATGCCCAGCCCCGTCGTACGTAACCGCATCGTATTTCTTCCCAGCCTTCTTCATAGCATCCCGAGTATCCGGAATGGTGGCATCGATCCGCTGGTCATTCTCTGCATAGAATCCGTAAACCGGGGCCGTGATCCCACTCACGTCCTTCGGCGGAGGCCCATAAAACACAAACGCCGCGCTAAGATCTTTGCGGAGCGTAGCAAACCGAAACGACTCTCCACCTCCCCAACAGAATCCAGCTACCGCCAACTTCCCATTCGCCGACGGAAGCTTCTTCACATAATCCGCCGCAGCATTCAAGTCCGCCGTGACCTGATCAGGGTCCAGCCTCGCAACAGCTTCCCGCGCCGCATCCACATCAGGAAAGTCGCTGGTCTTCCCTCCCTTAGGGCCCATCCCCGAAAGCAGGTCAGGCGCAATAGCAATGTATCCGTTAGCCGCAAGCTGGTCAGCCACGCTCCGCGCCCAATCGGTCAGCCCAGTAATCTCATGGATAACCACAACCGCGGCCGCTTTGTTTTTGACCTCGGGATAAACAATAAATGCCCACACCGTCCGGTCGCCATGCTTAAGCTGCACCCACTCCGCATGCCGGGGAGATTTTTCCAGCCCCACGCGCGCCCAGTCCTGCCCCAAAGCCGGCAGCGCAAATAACATCAGAGTAATAAGGATTGCTTGCACCTGTTTCATAGCCCAAGAGTCTACGCCGCAACCCATTTCAGGACAAATACTCTGCACCAACAAATCAATGAAAAAATGGGATCGGGCAGTGGCTGATGCTCAGAAGGCATTACGCCGAGTAGAAGAAAGGCATTAACAGCGCGGCAAGAAATATTTGCAGCCAAAATCCACAGCCGCGCCGCGATGCTGATTGGTTAACCAGCCCTTAAGCGGCCCACGCAGAGGACGGCCGAAGTCGTGAGGTAGAATAACGCCATGAGTCCTGAAGTTTCTGATCTGCTGAAACGTGCGCTGGCCCTCTCGGTTGACGAGCGCGCCGCGCTGGCCAACACTCTGCTCGACAGTCTCGAACAGACGGACGAATCCGTTCAAGCGGCTTGGGACGAAGAAGTCGCCCGTCGCATGCAGGACTTGCGGGCTGGCAAGGCCGTGACCGTCCCTTGGGAAGAATTGCACCAAGAGCTGTTGGCAATGTTGAATGAGCGCTAGAAGTGTTCGCTACCACGAGGGCGCGAGCGCGGATGTTAAGAACGCGGTAGCGTGGTATCTCCGACGTAGCCCGAAAGCGGCATCAGACTTCGTGGAAGAGCTCGATCGTGCAATTGATACGATCTGCGAAGGTCCGGAACGGTGGCCCCTGGGAAAGAACAACACCCGACGGTTTCTTCTCTGGCGATTTCCTTTTTCTATTATTTATTCCGAACAGGAAAGCGCGATCATAATTTGGGCAGTCGCGCACGGCAGCCGACGGCCCGAGTATTGGGCTCGTCGCCTTAAGTGACGCGAGCTACAATTAGTTCATGACCCACCAACCCTTCATTGACGTGCCCACCGCCATCGAGGAGATTCGCGCGGGGCGCATGATTGTTGTCGTCGACGACGAGGATCGCGAGAACGAAGGCGACCTCACGCTCGCGGCCGAGAAGGTGACTCCCGAAGTGATCAACTTCATGGCTAAGTATGGACGCGGGCTGGTTTGCCTGGCGATGACGGAGGAGAGGCTCGATCATCTGCGCATTGGGCCGATGACGGCGGAGAATACTTCGCAATATGGCACCGCGTTCTGCGAGGCGATTGACGCGCGCGCGGGCGTGACCACGGGAATATCCGCGTATGACCGGGCTCGGACGATTCAGGTGGCGATCGATCCGGCGACGCAAGCATCCGACTTGGCGCGGCCGGGACATGTGTTCCCGCTTCGCGCGCGAAAGGGCGGAGTGCTGGTGCGCGCGGGGCAGACCGAGGCGTCCGTGGATCTGGCGCGGCTGGCGGGAATGGTTCCCGCGGGAATTATTTGCGAAATCATGAAGGACGACGGAACCATGGCGCGGGTTCCGGACCTGATCGAGTTTTGCCGCGAGCATGGAATGAAGATGCTGACAGTGGCGGAGTTGATCCGGTATCGGATGGCGCACGAACGCTATGTGCATCGCGTGGGCGAGGCGCTGGTGGAGACGTGCTTTGGCGAATTCCGGCTAATTGCTTATGAGAGCGAAGTGGATGGCGGAGAGTCGCACGTAGCGCTGATTAAGGGAGATTTGGAAAACAGCCACGAGCCGGTTTTGGTCCGAATGCATGCACACTGTTTAATGGGCGACGTGTTTGGATCGACTGGGTGCGAATGCCATGCCACGCTGCAGGGGTCGTTGCGGCGGATTGCGCAGGAAGGGCGCGGGGCGCTGATCTATCTGCATCAGACGTCACAGGGGTTTTCGAAAGAGAAGATTGGCGACAGGACGGCGCTCACTTTTCATCGCGGAAGGAAGTTACCGTCGTTGCTCGATAACGAACGGCAGACGCAGCGCGAGATTGGCATTGGAGCACAGATTCTTTCGGATTTGAGTTTGAGGAAGATCCGCTTGCTGACCAATCGTCCCAAGAAAGTAGCGGCCCTGGAAGGGTTCGGGATAGAGATTGTGGATCAGGTTCCGGTGGAGTTGGGCGTTGTGACAGAAAAAAGCAAAACTCTTTAACACAGGGCGCACAGAGTAAGGCAGAGTAGTTACATAGGCTTGCGCACTACTACTTCAGCTTCGCGAATGAAGAATTGTGCGGAGCATTGTTCCGAACCACAGATTACGGGGACGAGGCCGTTGATTTGGCGGCGCGTGATCAGCCCTAGCATGCCGCAGGAGGGGCAAGACAAGACGGCCCAGTAGGGATCTTCCTTCTCGCCAACTTCGCCGGCGTTTTCCAGCACAAAGACGGTTCCGGGCTGCATCTGTTCCGGGATCCATTCATTGATCAAGTCCAGTTCGCCGACCATGTTTTCCTCCCCTGAGAACCAAACTTTTCTTCACCCGCTGGAACGAATTCCTTGCTTAAGAAACCTTTCTAGCACGCCGACGTTCGACCGCCGCTATTACGGAAGTACTCGCTTTCCTGGCCAGGACATCAGAGCGCACCTGACGGACCGCGTCGCTCAGGCAGATTCCTAGAATTGGCTGACTGGAATTCTTGAGAATGTCGACGATCTGGCGCGCGGAAGTCTCGAGGTAGAGACGACTCCCATCGGTTAGGAGATGAACCTCAGAGTTGCGGTCGACGATTTCCGCGAGGCCTTTGCCGAACTCGCGCTGCAGGAAGCGCATGACCTTTCGTACCCCCTGCAACGAAATTCCTTTGCGCCGCAGCTCGCAGATGACCGCCACTTCGGTGAGGTTCTGCATCGAGTAGAGTCGGCGATGTCCTTCGCGCTGGGGCTTGACGACGCCGCGCTCGTCCCACCATTGAAGCTGGCGGGCGGTGATGCCGGTGAGAGCGATCACGTCGTGCGATGGAAAACGATCCTGCATGAGTCCCTGATTATGTTTCAAACAATTTGCGAGGTCAATGTTTCAAACATTTTAGACAGGAGTTGGCGGGAGTCAATGAAGATTCGTGCAGGAGGGGGTTACTAGAAGAGTGCGCGCGAAGTTTCAACGTGCCAGCAGTTTCAGTGCGCGCGGAGCTGTTTATTGTGCGTCATCCCGAGCGAAGCGAGGGGACCTTGGTTTTTGCCTTCGCTATCCGAGTTGATGGCTGTGAGCAAACACCAAGGTCCCTCGCTTCGCTCGGGATGACAAAGTGTTTTGCCTGCTTAACGCAGCAGCCCCCGCCTACGAAGTGGACAATCTCCAGATGGTCACCATCTTTTAAGGGCGTTTGGGGCCAGCGGTCGCGAGGGGCGATTTCGCGGTTGAGTTCCACGGCGACACGGTCGGACTTCATGGAAAGGGATTCGATCAAGTCGGTGAGCGTAAATTGAGCCTGGGGCGGTGGATCGGGGAATGTGCGCTCTTCTCCATTGATGCGAAGTCTCATGGATAGATTTCCTCACGCATGAGCGTGGCCACTTGCTTACTCGCTCTTGCGCAGGGCGAATTTGCGGGTTACGGTGCGGCCTTCGTGGTTGGCCTGGACCATCACGGAGGAATCCGCCAGCGCGGATTCCTCGACTTCGACCGAGATTTCGGCGCTGCCTCCGGAATCGGTGACAGCCTGGGTGTAAAAAGGCGCCGCGTCGGGGCGGGCGAAACGGAAGGTGAGCCGGGCGCTGGGGACGGCTGATCCATCTTCGGAGACGCGCAATCGCATGGTGAGGCTGCGATTGGCATGGACGGAGTCTGCATTTTCCCATTGCACGTCGAGTTGCTTGATTCCGGCCAATGTCTCGGTCTCGGCGCGGTCGAGAACGCTCTCCAACTTCCCTTCCCGAATGGCTTCGAGTACGAGGCGGTGCTGGTCGCGGAGTTGCTGTTCTTTTTGGGCGTCGCCCAATCCGGAGTCCGAGGCTGGGTTCGCGTAGGAAATGGCTTTCTTACCCACGCACCGGCCGCGCACGAACACTTGAGTCTGGAGCAGTTTTTCGCTCTCGCGTGCTTCGCTCTGCACGTGGTAGATCGTGTCGCCGTGTTTGACGTCGGTATTGAAGCCGAAAACCATAAGAAATTGTGCAATTGGGAAATTTGGTAATTTGGTAATTGAAAACCTTGAACACCCTGAGCTTACAACGTTTGCGGGGCTTTCAGGGTTAGATTTTCAATCGCCCAATTACCCAATCGCACAATCGCCAAATTATTCCTCGTTCCCTTGACACTCGCGCGCACCACCACCTAATCTAGAATGTTTAAGTCGAGCTTGGCGCGAATTATATATACCCTCTCCTATGCCAGACAATTACTTCGCACGGTACCTGCCATTCCTGATCCACATTTTGCTGGCGGGAGGGATTGCGACTGCAATTATTTCGCTTTCCTGGCTGCTTGGGCAGCGCAAGCCCACGCGGGCGAAAATGTCGCCTTACGAATCCGGCATGGCTCCGGTTGGCGATGCCCGAGGGCGTTTCTCGGTGCAGTTCTACCTGGTCGCTATGCTGTTCATTCTGTTCGACGTTGAGGCCATTTTCCTCTATCCCTGGGCGGTCATTCTGCGAGATCTCAAACATTTTGGACTGTGGGAGATGTTTGTCTACATCGGGATCGTGCTGGTGGGATTTTTCTATGTGTGGAAGAAGGGCGTTCTGGAGTGGGGTCCGGAAGCGGCGCGGCGAGGAGTTCGCTGATGGCTTTGGCACCCGCGATTACCGATCTTGAACAACTGAAGGGGCATCCGGCGGTGGCGCGGCTGCTGGCGTGGAATCCCGCGTCGGTTACGGGAGTGAAGTTCGACCGCGATGAGATGACGATTTACGTCGATCACGCGTGCATTCGCGAAGCGTGCGCACTCTTGCGGGACGACGCTGAGTGCGCTTTCAATTTCCTTTCCGATATTACCTGCGTGGATTGGTATCCGGCGGAGCCCCGATTTGAAGTGATCTACCACCTGCTGTCGATCCCCAAGAAAGAAAGGGTGCGGCTGAAAGTTCGTTTGGACAGCGCCAGTCCGGCGGTGGAGTCGCTGTGTTCGGTGTGGCCCGGGGCGAATTATTTTGAGCGTGAAGTGTTTGATCTGTTTGGGATCCGGTTCACGGGACATCCTTATTTAAGGCGGCTTTTGATGCCCGAGGATTGGGAGGGTCATCCGTTGCGCAAAGATTACCCGGTGGAGGGCTACCGCTAATGGCGCACTTGACGGCAACGCCGGTTCTGGAGCCGGGACAGGATCGAACGATGATCCTGAACATGGGGCCGCAGCATCCTTCCACGCACGGCGTGCTGCGGGTTCTGCTGGAGATTGATGGCGAGACCGTGGTGCGGATCATGCCAGACATCGGCTTTCTGCACACCGGAATTGAAAAGACATGCGAAGCGAAGTTTTATCAGCAGGTAGTGCCGCTCACCGACCGTATCGACTATCTGTGTCCCATGACCAACAATCTTTGCTACGTGCTGGCGGTGGAAAAGTTGCTGGGGCTGGAGATTCCTCCGAAGGCGCAGTGGATGCGGGTTCTGATGAACGAGTTGACGCGCATCAATTCGCACCTGGTGTGGCTGGGGACGCACGCCATGGATATTGGCGCGCTTACGGTCTTCTTGTATTGCTTCCGCGAGCGCGAAGAAGTGCTGAAGATGTTCGAGATGATCAGCGGACAGCGCATGATGACCTCCTATTTTCGTATTGGAGGGCTGGCGCTGGAGCCGCCGCTGGGATTTTTTGAGCGCGTGCGAGAGTTTGCCGGGCGTTTTCCTGAGAAGGTGGATGAGTATGAAAATCTGCTGACGGGAAATCCGATCTGGGGCATGCGAACCAAAGGCGTGGCCAGAATGACTGCAGAAGACGCCATCGCCCTGGGAGCGAGCGGGCCGACACTGCGCGGAAGCGGCGTGGATATCGATCTGCGGCGCGATATGCCTTACTCGGGGTATGAGAATTTCAAGTTCAAGGTTCCCGTGGCGCAGGAAGGCGATGTTTTTGCGCGGTATATGTGCCGGGTGATGGAACTGCGGGAGTCGATCAAGATTGTGCAGCAGGCGCTGGATGGGATGCCGGAAGGCCCGATCAAGGCGGACGCTCCAGGAATTGTGTTGCCCGACCGCGAGAAGATGAAGACGCAGATGGAAGCCCTCATCTATCACTTTAAGATTATTACGGAAGGTTTTGCGGTGCCGGCTGGTGAGGTGTACCAGGCAGTGGAATCTCCGCGCGGGGAGATGGGCTATTACGTTGTGAGTGACGGCACGGCTAAACCTTATCGGGTACATATGCGAGCGGCTTGTTTGGCGAATTTGCAAACTCTGCCGAAGATGTGCGAGGGCGGGCTGATTGCGGACGTTGTGGCCGCGATTGGGAGCATCGACATTGTGCTAGGGGAAATCGATCGGTGAGATTTTCTGACGAATTCGAGGCGCGGTTTGTGGAGATGGTTCCGCACTATCCGACGAAGCGGTCGGCGTTGGTGCCTACCCTGCTTTATGCGCAGGATGAGGTTGGATTTCTCTCCGACGAAGTGATTGCGGAGCTTGCTGGGCGGCTTGATCTGACGGAACTCGAAGTTCGCAACGTAATCAGCTATTACTCGATGCTGACTACGAAACCTCGCGGCAAGTTTAATGTGCAGGTTTGCACAAACATCAGTTGCCTGGTGCGGGGCGGCGAAGACATTTTGAATCATTGCGCGAAGAAGCTGGGCGTGGGACACAAAGGAACTACGCCCGACGGTTTGTTCACCTTGGAAGAGGTGGAGTGCATTGGGGCTTGCAGTTGGGCCCCGGCAGCGCAGGTGAACTACGATTTTCACGAGAATTTGACGGCGGAGAAGATGGATAGGGTTTTGGACGAGTACAGGAAGAAGGCGCGAGAGGAAGTCAGAATGTAGAAGTCAGAATGCAGAGGTAAGACCAACACGATTTTACTTCTTCATTCTGACTTCTTACTTCTGCATTTGAATGGCTGACTTGGTCTCCCATCCCGACGAGGTAAAGGTTGTCACCCGGCGCTTCGGCCTTGGTGCGACGAACATCGACCGCTATCTCGAACTGGACGGCTACAAGGCTGTGCGGAAGGCGCTCGGCATGGAGCCGGACGCCATTGTTAATGAGGTAAAGAATTCCGGGCTGCGCGGGCGCGGCGGCGCGGGATTTTCTACGGGGATGAAGTGGTCGTTCGTGCCCAAGCAGTCGGCGAAGCCGAAATACGTGCTGTGTAATGGCGATGAGAGCGAGCCCGGCACCTGCAAGGATCGACTGATCTTCGAGCACGATCCTCACGCGGTGATTGAAGGAGTGATGATTGGCGGGCTGGCGGTGGGCGCGAAGAGCGGATACATCTACATTCGCGGTGAATATCGATACTTGTCGATCATCATGCAGAAAGCGATCCGCGACGCGTATGCCAAGGGATTCCTGGGCAAGAACATTTTCGGCAGCGGGCGAGATTTCGATATTTACTGGCACGGCGGCGCAGGGGCGTATGAGGTCGGTGAGGAATCGGCGCTGATGGAATCGCTGGAAGGCAAGCGCGGGATTCCGCGGATTCGGCCTCCCTTCCCTGCTGTTGTGGGACTGTGGGGCGGACCTACAGTGATCAATAATGCCGAGACTTTGGCCAGCGTGCCGCATATTATGCTGGGCGGCGCGGAGTGGTATGCAGGGCTTGGTCCGCCGAAGAATGGCGGTACGAGGCTGTTTTGCCTGAGCGGAAATGTGGCGAAGCCTGGCGTCTACGAACTGCCCATGGGCTACAGCTTGAAGAAGATGATCTACGACGTGGGCGGCGGCATTCCGAACGGGCGCGAGTTGAAGGCGGTTGTGCCGGGCGGGTCTTCCACTCCGTGCCTGACTGCCGACGAAATCGATATCAACATGGATTTCGATTCGGTCGCAAAGGCAGGATCGATGCTGGGTTCGGGCGGCGTGGTGGTGCTGGACGATGCGCAGTGCATTGTGAAATTTGCGCTGCGTACGATGAAGTTCTACCAGCATGAAAGTTGCGGATGGTGCATTCCCTGCCGCGAAGGAACGGACTGGCTGAAGAAGACTTTAACCCGTTTTCATTCCGGCGGCGGGCTGAAAAAAGATATCGACAACATGCAGTATCTGTCGGAGAACATGCTGGGACGGACATTTTGTCCGCTGGGCGATGCGGCGGCGATGCCCACGATTGCGTTTGTGAAGAAATTCCGAAAAGAATTTGAAGATCATTTGGACGGCAGGCCGTGCCCGTATGAAAAAGTAGGCGTGGCGGAAGCGGTGTTGGCGTAGCGAGAAGCGAGAAGATTGAGTAATTGGGAAATTTAGTAATTGAGTAATTTGGTTTTGCTGCATGCATTCGAAACCTGAGCAGCTTCGAGATCGAACCAAAGCGTTTGCTTTGCGCGTGATTCGCTTGTTTCGATCGCTTCCGCGTCAGACAGATACATACGTTTTGGGGAAACAACTTTTGAGATGCGGAACCTCGGTAGCGGCCAATTATCGTGCGGTGTGCCGGGCTCGCTCGAAAGCTGAATTCATTGCTCGCATCGCCATAGCGGCAGAAGAGGCGGACGAAGCCGTGCTCTGGATTGAGCTGTTAACGGAATCCGGAATTGTCCAACAGGAGTTAACTGCCGAATTGTTGAAGGAAGCAAAGGAACTGGCGGCCATCCTTACGGCTTCGAGACAAACGGCAAAAAGAGCGGCATGAATAGTTTTCAATTACTCAATTACCAAATTACTCAATTGCCCAATTTTTTATGGCTGATGTGACACTTACAGTTGACGGCAAGAAAGTAACGGCTCCCGCGGGGACGCTGCTCATTGAGGCTTGCAAGACGGTTGGCATCGAGGTGCCTTCGTTTTGCTACTACCCCAACTTGTCTCTGCAGGGCGCTTGCCGCATGTGCCTGGTCAAGATCGAAAAGATGCCGAAGCTGCAGACCGCTTGCACCACTGTGATCAGCGAGGGGATGGTCGTTACTTCCGATAGCGAGGAGATCAAGCAGGCGCGCAAGTCGATGGTTGAGATGCTCCTGGGAAACCATCCGCTGGATTGTCCGGTGTGCGATGCGGGCGGCGAGTGCGAATTGCAGGACATGACGTTCTCTTACGGCGCGGCCGAATCGAAGTTCATGGAGGCCAAGAATCATAAGGATGAGCAGCAGTGGTCGCCGGTAGTGTTCTTCGATCGTCCGCGGTGCATTCTTTGTTATCGGTGTGTGCGGGTGTGTGGCGAGGGCATGGATGTTTGGGCGCTGGGTGTGCAGAACCGCGGCGTCAGTTCGATCATTGCGCCGAATAAAGAAGATCACCTGGAATGCGAAGAGTGTGGAATGTGCATCGACATCTGCCCGGTGGGGGCGCTCACTTCCGGTGCATATCGTTACAAGACGCGGCCGTGGGAGATGAAGCATGTGGGCACGATTTGCACGCACTGCGGAGATGGGTGCAAGACGACGCTGGGCGTGCGGCGCGCCGATACCGGCATGGAGATTGTTCGCGGCGACAATCGCGATAAAAGCGGGACGAACGGCGACTTTCTCTGCATCAAGGGGCGGTATGCTTTTGATTTTGCGAATCATGAAGATCGCCTGACAAAGCCGCTGATTCGCAAGAACGGCAAGTTGACGCCTTCGACGTGGGAAAAAGCTTTTGCGCTGATTGGAAAAACCTTTGCGGGCATTCGTGACGTGGAAGGTGGTCAGGCGATCGGAGTGGTGGGCTCGACGCGAACGACGAATGAGGAGGATTATCTGCTGTCGAAGTTTGCGCGGGTCGTGCTGAAGACTAACAACGTCGATCACCACCGGACTGCCGACTTCCCTGCTCTGGCGTCTGCAGTTCGCGGCAGAGCGGAGAGCACGGCGAGCATGGCGGACGTGTTTACCGCGCCTGCGATTCTGCTGATTGGAAATGATCCGACGGAGCAGCATCCGCTGCTGGCGTGGCAGATTCGCAATAATGTGAGGCTGCATCGATCGCGGCTTTATGTGGTCAATTCGAAGCCGATTAAGCTGCGGCGGCAGGCGAGCAGTTTCATGCAGATTCCCGCAGGGGCAGAAGGGCAAGTCGCGGCATTCCTTGGGGGCGACGATGCGGCTGTGGATGCGCTGGTCAGTCCTTCGACCAATAAGGATGCTTGGATGGGGCTGCGCGAAAAACTGCGCGGCGAGCAGAATCTTGTGATTGTATTCGGCTCTGAAATCCGAGGGAACGATGTCACGAATCTCGTGAAGTTTGGATCGGGACTCGCGGGAGCGAAATTTCTCTGCTTGGCGGACTATGCAAATTCGCGCGGGGCATCTGATATGGGATTGTATCCCGATCTATTGCCGGGATATCACCCAATTGTGGGAAGCAGCGATTTCCAACAGGAATGGGGAGGACTGCCAAAGGCTGCCGGGCTTGATCTGCAGGGCATGGTCGAGGCCGGGAAAGCGGGCAAGTTGAAGGCGCTTTATGTTGTGGGATCGAATCCGGTGGGACGGTTGAATATTGATCCGTTTGCGTTTTCGAGGAGCTTCGTGGTGGTGCAGGACATGTTCCTCACCGAAACGGCTGTAATGGCCGACGTGGTTTTGCCGGCCGCAAATTCTTACGAGAAGTCGGGCACGTTTACCAATACTTGCGGCGACTTGCAGTTGGTAAAGAAAGCCGGCGAAGTCACGGGTACCAAGGCGGATTTCGAAATGATCGTCCGAATCGCCGACGCCATGGGCTTTGACGTTCGCAAGTTAGTCCCCTTCGGCGGGGGCACGCGGGCTGACATGGGGCAATCGCGCGGAGCGCAATCGGGTGAGGCTGATCGTCACGCCGTGTGGCTGGAGGCTCAGGGTCTGGAACCGAAGATGAGCCCCTTTGATCCTATGGCGATTCTGGATGAGATTCAGCGGCTGGTTCCCGGATACGACATCTCACGCATGGATCTGCTGGCGGGAAATAGTCAGCGAACTTCGTTAGCCAAGGTTGGACCTGGAGTCGCACACAGAGCCGAGTCCATTGCGCCGGCGAATGATGATCTATTTACCTCGGGGACTTTGGGACGTTATTCTCGGGCACTGAAATCGGTGGTGGAGAGTCACGAAGTAAAGCCGGCGGAAGTGGCAGCAGGCTGATCGCGGAGCTCTGATCTCAGTTGCAAAGATTCGCGGCATTTGAAAAGGGAGCCAAAACCTTGTCAGTTGGCGTTTTCATACTGGTGTCGGTGATCAAGTCAGCGCTTATCCTTTTCGTGCTGCTGACCGCAGTCGCTTATACGGTATGGCTGGAGCGCAAAGTTGTGGGGCACATGCAGAATCGCTGGGGACCCACGCGGGTCGGGCCATTCGGCCTTCTCCAGCCTGCGGCTGATGGACTTAAGTTTTTGTTTAAGGAAGATCTGACCCCGCCGCACGTTTACAAGCCGTTGTTCATAGCAGCGCCCATGATGGCGGTAATCTTCGCGCTGACTTCGATTGCGGTGATCCCGTTCGGTAATTCGATCCCGATTTTCGGGTACAACATTCCTCTGCAGATCACCGATGTAAACATCGGGCTGCTGATGATCCTGGGCGTTACTTCGATGGGAGTGTACGGGGTTGCCCTGGCGGGATGGTCCTCGAACAATAAGTATTCGCTGCTCGGCGGATTGCGTGCCAGCGCACAGATGGTGAGCTACGAAATTGCCCTCGGGCTATCGCTGGTTGGAGTGCTTATTCAGTCGGGCAGTTTCAGCCTGCGCGACATCGTGCAGGCGCAAGGCGGACGCTTTCTGATGGTCATTCCGCGGTGGAACATTTTCCACGGACAGTTCATCGGATTCTTTATTTATTTGATGGCGGCGTACGCGGAGACGAACCGCATTCCCTTTGACCTGCCCGAGGCGGAAACCGAACTGGTTGCCGGGTATCATACCGAATACAGTTCCATGAAGTTTGCCATGTTTTTCATGGCTGAGTACGCCAACATGATCACAGTGGCTTGCCTGGCGACTCTCTTGTTCTTCGGCGGATGGCATGGGCCGCTGTTTGGGCCGCCGTTGTTGCAAGCGGTACTGCCGGTATTCTGGTTTCTTGCCAAGGTTTTCTGTTTTCTCTTTCTGTACATCTGGGTGCGTGGGACGTTGCCGCGCTTCCGCTATGACCAACTGATGTCGTTTGGCTGGAAGTTTCTGCTGCCCCTGGCGATTGCGAACCTGGTGGTGACGGCGATCGTCGTGGCCTGGTGAAATGCAGTACCCAGTACCTAGTACCGAGTACCGAGTAACACCGGGCACTTGGTCACTGGGTACTGGGTACTGGGTACTTATTATGTCTTTCCATCTCATTTTATTTTTGGCCTTCGGCGCGGTTTGCGTGGGCGGGGCGGTGAACCTGCTGGCACAACGGCATCCGATCAACAGCGCACTGTCGCTGATTGCGGTGATGGCAGCGCTGGCTGGCGAATATCTCTTGCTGGGCGCTGAGTTCGTCGCGGCGGTGCAGGTGATCGTTTATGCCGGGGCGATTATGGTGCTGTTCGTCTTTGTCATCATGCTGCTGAACGCCGGCGAAGAAGAAGAGACCAAGGGAAGCCGGGTTGCCATTCTGCTTGGCGTGCCGGGAGTGTTGACCGGCAGCGTGCTTGTGGCGTGGGTAGTGCTGCGGCACTCAGGCACTGAATCCGTGGCAATTGGCGCGTTGCCGGGGCATCCCGCGGATATTGCGCAGCTTCTCTTCCACGATTTCTTGTTGCCGTTTGAAGTGACTTCCGTATTGATTCTCATCGCCATCATGGGCGCCGTGGTGCTGGCCAGCAAGCCCGAAGCCACGGCGAGGAAGGTGGACTGATGGTTCCCTCGTACGTGCCGCTATCTTATTACCTGCTGCTCAGCGGATTTTTGTTTGCCTGCGGTGTGGTCGGATTCTTGATCAAGCGCAACATCATTACCATCTTCATGTCGATTGAGCTGATGTTGAATGGCGTGAATCTTTCGTTCGTGGCATTTGCGGCGCACTGGCATGCGCTGGCCGGGCAGGTGTTCGTATTCTTTGTGATGGTGGTAGCTGCGGCAGAAGCGGCAGTGGGGCTGGCAATCATCATCGCGGTGTATCGCACGCGCGAAACTTTGAACGTGGATCAGGTGAACCTGCTCAAGCTATGACAGCGAACCTCAATCTTTGGCTTATCCCGATTTTGCCGCTGGCTGGGGCCGCAATCAACGGCTTTTTCGGGAGGAAGTCTTCGCGGCAAGCGGTCACCACCGTGGGCCTGTTTTTCAGCGGGGCTGCTCTTGCGTGGGCGTTGTTGGTGGTCGCGCGCGTCTCGTCGGCCACGCTTCCCTACCACGAATATCTGGCCCAGTGGATTCGCTCCGGAAGCTTCAGCGTGGATTTCGCTTTCTATCTCGATCAGCTTTCGCTGGTCATGCTTCTGGTGGTCACCGGAGTTGGATTCCTGATTCACATCTATTCTGTCGGATACATGTGGGACGACCCCAGCTACTACCGCTTTTTCAGCTATTTGAATCTGTTCATGTTTTTTATGCTGACTCTGGTGCTCGCCGACAACTACCTGGTGATGTTTATCGGATGGGAGGGCGTGGGGCTGGCGTCGTATCTGCTGATTGGATTCTGGTTCACCAAGGATTCGGCGGCATCGGCGGGAAAGAAAGCGTTCATCGTAAATCGTATTGGCGACTTCGGATTTCTAATTGCGCTGTTTTTGTTGATCAAGCACTTTAAGTCCCTGAATTTCGATCAGGTTTTTCAAAGCGTTGCGCCGATGGGGGCGGAAACGGCGAGCGCTGGACTGCTTACCGCGATTGGCATTCTGCTGATGGTGGGCGCATGCGGCAAATCGGCTCAGATTCCTCTATATATCTGGCTTCCCGACGCGATGGAGGGCCCGACGCCGGTTTCGGCCCTGATCCATGCGGCGACCATGGTGACGGCGGGCGTCTATATGGTCTCGCGTTCGCATGTAGTTTTCGAACGCGCACCGATGGCGTTGACGGTGGTGGCAGTCATCGGAACGTTAACCGCCTTCTTTGCGGCGACGATTGGCATCGCTCAGACCGATATCAAGAAAGTTCTCGCTTACTCGACCGTCTCGCAACTCGGCTATATGTTCATGGCTTGCGGCGTGGGCGCATTCTCTGCTGGCATTTTCCATCTGATGACACACGCGTTCTTCAAGGGCTTGCTGTTCCTGGCGGCGGGGTCGGTGATCCATGCCGTGGGCGGCGAACAGGACATGCGGAAGATGGGCGGGCTCAGGTCTTACATTCCATGGACTTTCCTTACGATGAGTATTGCGACGCTGGCGATCTCTGGAGTTCCGCCACTAGCAGGCTTTTGGAGCAAGGACGAAATCCTGTGCAAGGCATATCAGGTTAGCTGGGTCTATTGGCTGATCGGGCTTGTCACCGCCTTCATTACGTCGTTCTATATGTTTCGCTTGTTGTACATGACGTTTTTTGGCGACTACCGCGGAGTTCAGGCGGATGCGCACGGTTCCCACGGTCACGACGCTCATGGGCACGGCGAACCGCATGAGAGCCCTAAGGTTATGCTGGTGCCGCTGATGATTCTGGCGGTGCTTTCGCTGGTTGGCGGACTGGTCGGAGTTGGAAACCGCTTCGAGCATTTTCTGGCGCCCGTGTTTGAGAGTGGAAACAAGTTTTATCCTCCGTTGCTTGACGCGGCCGCTTCGGCCGGGCCTATAGAGAATCCCGGCGGTAACAGCATGGAGTACGTCCTGATGGGAGCTTCGGTCGCGGTAGCGTTTCTGGGATGGTACCTCGCCTATCTTCTTTATTTGAGGCGTCCGGAACTTCCCCAGAAGATTGCCGATTCCCTCGACGGGCTCTACGAGGCGGTGGTTCACAAGTACTACGTTGATGAATTGTATGCTGCGGTTTTTGTTAAGCCGCTGATCGACGGCTCGACGCGAATTCTTTGGCATGGAGTGGATCAAGATCTTATCGATGCCGCCGTGAACGACGCCGGGGACGGCGCTCGCCATGTTTCCGACGAACTCCGTCATATGCAGTCCGGCAACCTTCGTTCTTACGCGGGGTGGATCGCGGCGGGGTCGGCGGTGGTGATTGCCGTCATGATCTGGATGTGGACGGGAGCCCGATGAGCTTCGAGAATCTCAGTTCCATCATCCTGACGCTGGTGACGTTCACGCCACTGGCGGGCGGATTGTTGCTCATTCTATTTCCCCGGCGCGACCGCGATATTCGAATTTTTGCATTAGTAATATCGCTGCTGACTTTTGTTCTTTCCCTTCATTTGCCGGTTCACTTCCATCGTCCACAAGCCGGATTTCAGTACCAGGTGGACACGCAATGGGTCTCGACTCCGAACATTCATTACCACATGGGAGTGGATGGGATCTCGTTATGGCTTGTCCTGCTGACCACGTTCCTCACGCCGCTGTGCGTGTTGATTTCGTGGACGTCGATTCACGAGCGAGTGAAGGAATTCTTTATCCTGCTGCTGATTCTGGAAACGGCGTTGATCGGTGTTTTCACGTCGCTCGACCTGTTCCTCTTTTATTTCTTCTGGGAAGCGACGCTGATACCGATGGCGCTGCTGATCGGCGTTTTTGGTCACGAGCGGAAAGTTTATGCCGCGGTCAAGTTTTTTATGTACACCATGATCGCGTCGGTGTTCATGCTGGCGGCGATCCTGTGGCTCTACGCGCACACCGGCAGTTTCGACTTCGTAGTGATTCGTGAGCAGATCGCGAGCGGCGCAGTGCCGGGCTTTCCGGCCGCGGCACAATGGCTTTTCCTGGGGTTCTTCCTGGCGTTTGCGGTTAAAGTTCCGCTCTTCCCTTTTCATACGTGGCTTCCGGACGCACACGTGGAAGCTCCTACGGCGGGTTCGGTGTTGCTGGCGGGCGTGCTATTGAAGATGGGCACGTATGGAATGTTGCGCTTCAACCTCGGCCTCTTCCCAGAGCAAGCGCGGCAGAACGCGTGGTGGGTGATGACGCTGGCCCTGATCGGCATCATCTATGGTGCGCTGGTAGCGATGGTTCAGCCGAATATGAAGAAGCTGATCGCGTATTCCTCGGTGAGCCATCTGGGATTCGTGGTGCTGGGAATCTTTAGCTTCACACAGGCCGGACTAAATGGCGCGATCTTTGTGATGCTGGCTCACGGAATTTCGACGGGTGGGTTGTTCATGCTGGCTGGCGTTCTTCATGAGCGGCGCCATACCTACGAGATCAGCGAGTTCGGCGGCCTGGCGTCCCCGATGCCGGTGTATGCGGCGTCGTATTTGGTAATCGTGCTGGCGTCCGCGGCTCTGCCATTGCTCAACGGCTTCATCGGTGAATTCCTCGTGTTGAGCGGGGCGTTCCAGGCAAAGCCGGTATATGGAATACTCGCGGCCACCGGTGTGATTTGGAGCGCAGCGTATCTGCTGTGGATGTATCAGCGCGTCTTCTATGGGAAAGTCACGCACCCAGCCAACAATTCCCTGGATGATCTTTCGGGCTTCGAAAAATGGGCGATATGGCCATGCGCGGTCGCAGCACTGGTAATGGGGGTCGCTCCCATTCTGTGGCTGGGAGCGATTGATCCCGCGGTTCAGGCTGCTCTGACCCCACTAACGCGAGTGGCGAGCAGGTTGGTGGGACAATGATCTGCCGCACAATGACCTGCCATGTAATGATTGCAACATTCCTCCAGGCTTATTCGCACGCGCTGCCCCAAAGTGCCGACTACCTGCGCATTCTGCCAGAGATTGTCCTCTCGATTTTCGGCATGATCGTGATGATGCTCGAGCCATTGCTTGACGAGCGGACGGGACAGAAGATTCTGGGATTGATCGCACTGGCAGGGGCGCTGGCGGGAGTCGGGGCAACGTGGTTCATGGCGCAGGCTCCGGGGCTGGCGTTCTGGAACATGGTGCAGGTCGATCGGTTCAGCGTTTTTTTTCATGTGCTGGTCATTGCCATTGCTGCAGTCGTGATTCTGAGTTCTTACGAATACATGGCGGTGCAGCGGATTCGAGCCGGGGAATATTACGCGCTGATTCTTTTCGGCGCTGTGGGCATGGCGCTCATGTCGTCGGCGGTGGAACTGGTTCTGATCTTCATTGCGCTTGAGATTTCTTCCATCGCTTCCTATGTGCTGACGGGGTTCCGCCGGCATGAGGCTGCCAGTGCCGAGGCGTCGCTCAAGTATTTCCTCCTGGGCTCCTTCGCAACCGCGTTTTTTCTGTACGGCGTAGCTCTGATGTTCGGGGCGACGGGATCGACCAACATCGATCAGATCAGCCGAGCATTGCTGGCGAGGCCGATTCCACTGCTGGCATTCGTGGCGGTTGCGTTCATGTTCGTGGGGCTGGGATTCAAGGTGGCGGCAGCGCCGTTTCACGTATGGACCCCAGATGTGTACGAGGGTGCGCCGGCGCCGATTGTGGGTCTGATGTCGACTGCGCCAAAGGCGGCGGCATTCGCAGTTCTGCTGCGCATTGTATTTGTGATCAACGTACCGGGGAGACTCTGGCTCATTTGGGTTTCGGCAGCGCTCTCCATGACTTTGGGAAACTTGGCCGCTTTGGTTCAGAACAATGTGAAACGGCTACTGGCGTATTCTTCGATTGCCCACGCCGGCTATTTGCTGGTGGCTTTTGCGGCCGCGCCAGACCTTGGAACCTCGGCAGCCATGTTTTATACCGCTGCCTACGCTGCGATGAATCTAGGGGCATTTGCAGTAGTTAGCCATTTCGCTAACGCAGGCGAGCGTTATGTGACGCTGGAAGACTACGAAGGACTGGGACGCAGTTCCCCGCTGCTGGCGGCGACGCTCACCATTTTCCTTTTGTCGCTGATCGGTATCCCGATGACGGGAGGCTTTTTTGCAAAGTTCTACGTGTTCAGCGCGGCGGTGAAAGCGAATTTAATCTGGCTGACGATCATCGGAGTCCTGAACAGCGGCGTTGGCGCTTACTACTATTTGCGCATTATTGTGGTGATGTACATGCGCGAATCAAGGAAGGAAGTTCCGGTAACTCGGATTCCGCTTCCGCTTGGTCTGGCCTTGGTCTCCTGCATGGTGGCGACCCTCTATCTGGGAATATTTCCCGGGCGCGTGCTGCAATATACGCAGGGCTCAGCGGAGCAACTGGTTCGGCGGTCCTTGCCCGGGCCTGAGACTCCTTCATCTTCATCAACGCCGGTTTCAGTGGCGCGAGAACCTCTTTAGCGGAAGCCGGTCTGCTTGTGGAAATCTCGAAACTTCAGTTTGACAAGCGCGGTACGCTGGGGCATTATGGGTGCCACCGATTTCTGTTCTTCTCTCTGGCGGGAATAGAGGCATCGGGTTGGAGGAAGAGCATGACTGAATTTATGCGCAGATTATGGGTGGAAGAGGCGGGGCAGGATATCGCCGAGTATGCGGTAATGCTGGCGGTAATTCTGGTCCTGGTGGTGGGAACGATCCGACTGATCGGCTCCAACGCCAACAATGTTTTCTCCAATACAGCCAGCGCGATACAGTAAAAGCGACGGCTTCAACGGTGGCGCTCGAGTTTGGAGCACAGGGGAAGATTTTTATTTATGACGCGATTTACCTCGTTTACCGGGCAGTTTCGCTACTACTGGTTTAGAGTAGCGGCGGCTGCGGCGGTACTTGCGGGGAAATCGAGTCAGACATAGTCTGGATTCAACCAAGTTCAGCCAAAGGCCGCGATCATCGACCATCGATCGCGGCCTTTGATTTTTGGGAAGGACTGGAGGAAAAGCCAATGATCGTCAACATGTCGGAGAAAGCGACTGAGGCGGAGATTGCGCATGTAATCGAGCGCATTCGGGAAGCGGGTTATCAGCCACACGTCACACGGGGTGTGGAGCGCACAATCGTTGCCGCCGTGGGAAATGGACGCCGCCACGAGATCGAGGCGCTACTGGTGGCGCCCGGCGTGGACAATGTTGTGGCGATCGCTCAGCCTTTCAAGCTGGTGAGCCGTCAGGTAAAACCGGAACGATCGGTGGTAAGGGTGGGTGGCGTCGAGATCGGCGGTCTGGGAGTTGTGATAATCGCCGGACCGTGCTCGGTGGAGTCTCGCGAGCAGTTGCTGGACACGGCGCATGCGGTTAAGCGCGCCGGGGCAACGATGCTGCGCGGTGGGGCGTACAAGCCGCGTACTTCTCCCTATGACTTTCAGGGGCTGGGGCTGGAAGCTCTGAAGATCTTGCGGGAGGCTCGCGAGCAGACGGGGCTTCCGGTGGTGACGGAGGTGATGAGCACGGAGGATGTCGAAATCATCTGCGAACACGTCGACATGTTGCAGGTGGGCGCGCGCAACATGCAGAATTTCGCGCTGCTGCGGCGCCTGGCAACGGTGAACAAACCTGTGCTCTTGAAACGCGGACCGTCGGCAACGGTCAAGGAATGGCTGCTGGCAGCGGAGTACTTGCTCTCGGGAGGAAACAGCCAGGTAGTGCTTTGCGAGCGGGGCATTAAGACATTCGAAACGGAAATGCGAAATACTTTCGATCTCGCGGCCGTGGCGCTGGCGCGCGATCTTTCTCACCTTCCAGTGATCGCCGATCCGTCGCATGGAACCGGCAAGCAGAGCCTGATTGCGGCGGTTTCGCGCGCCGCGGTTGCAGTGGGAGCGGACGGGTTGATTATTGAAGTGCATCCGTGTCCTGAACGAGCGCTATCCGATGGAGCACAGTCTCTGGATTTTGCCGGATTTGAGAGGGTGATGAAAGCCATCGCCGAGCCACTCCGGCAAGCTGCCGTGGCTGTGGATATGGTTCGCGCATAGCGGAGCACCGCCGTTCACGCGTGTCGGAAAAGCTATAGGCTACGATGGATTGCCTTACTGCAATCCCGATTGCGTCAGCTTGACCGCACAATAGGGATTTGCACTTCCGCCTGATACGTTACACTTTTGACCGTTCACAGACCCGACCGCCAGGGTGGAGAAGTAGAGGTTCGTCCCACCGTTGGACAGTTGGTTGTCGATGATGATGCCGCTGGTTCCTCCGAGAGCTTTCGGGGCGGCCACGCAAGTGGAGGTCGGAAGGCCGGTGCAATTTGGGGTGGTCAATGAAGTTGTGATCGTCGAACTCTCCAGGAAACCATCGCTTGATCCCACGCCAAAAAATAGACGATCCGTGGTTCCGTTGTAAAACTCGGTCAGGGGCGAACACTCGTTGCCCTTCGTGGTGTTTATCTGAAACGTGGACGAACCGGTGCTGGTGATGACGTTGCTGGCGAAGGGGAAAAAAAACATCTTGGGAGCTGCGGGAGCGCCTCCTGACTGCACGAACCCGCAGGTGATCATGTGTCCCGAAGTCGACCCATTCACCCAGAATGCGTTATCAAAGGCTCCCGAGTGTACGTTCTTGCCGGTGCAGTCGCCGTTGCCGCTGGCCGATCCCAGGTCCACGGTGTTGCTGGCTGTGGCCGAACCGGTGGTGAAGGTCGCGGCAAGCTGAGTGACCGCTCCGCCGATGCCCTGCACTATACTGCATCCGGTAAAAGCGAACACCTGATCGGTGGCGGAATTGGCAGGATCGGTAACGGCGATCGGAGGATCGACGACCCCCGTTCCCGGTTTTCCGCTCCCATCTCCGGTTCCGTCGTATACCCATCCGATTGTCTGCTGAGCCGCGTACGTCTTCGCGGGGTTGGCTAGATTCACGGAATAAAAATATCCCTCGCCGTCTCCGAGAAAAATAAGGCCGGAACGGTCATCGACCACCGGAGCGGTTAACACCGTGTTGCGCGCGTTGGTGGAGACCGTAACCGGCCAGTTGCTCGGATCGTTGACCAGAGCCGGGGCGCCGCCGCCAAATACCGGCTTGATCTTATATAGCACGCCGTTATCCGCGCCCACGTATGCGGTATCCGTGTTGTAGTCCACCCACGGAGAAGAATTCGAATTGGTCGCAGCGGTTTCTATGGTGAGTGTGCTCATGCAGCCCGGGGTTATGGGATTGGCGCACGAAGTTGGAGTCAGTGGACTCAGCACTGTTCCCGAATGCGCGGGTGGCGCCGGAATCGGGTTCGGCAACACCATGACGTGGAAGTAGGATGCTCCGCCGGTGCTTTCGACGAACGCAACTTTCGTCCCGTCGGTGGAAAGCGCCACTGAAGTCTTGATCTGGCCGCCCGTCTGCGTCACCGTGTTGTAGGCGAACGCGACCCAGGGCGATCCGCTATTGCAGGGTGGACTTGCTGAAGTGTAGAGGTTGTTGATTCCTACCAGGTTGGCCTGCGTTCCTGATGTGACGGTGAGGCCTAACACAACGTAATCGGAGTTGCAATTCTCTCCGTTCACGTCGAACCTATATTTCGCGGGGAATTGGTTCTGCGGAACGAAGCCGTTCTCCAGAGAAACAGACCAGTCGATCTTTATTGGGCGGCTGGGACGCATCACCGGGCGGCGGCGGATGCTTTGGGCCGCCACTTGCCGCATCACCATGTTGTAAACATAGCGCGGGTCATGGGCACTTGCCGCCAGTACCTCCTCAGCACGCATGCCTGGCATCAACAAGTGCCGCGCGCTCCAATCCTGCGGATAGCCTAAGTGCGTCGGTTCCTGGCTCGCGTAATCCGCCGAACTCCTCTCCATCCCGGCCTGCCCGGAGAGTGGAATGGCCAGCAGGAGCGCACCAGTTGCCATAGCGAACCAGCGGAATGTATGCCGTAACATCTTATATCTCTCCTGAAGATTTCATCATGTGAACACTTTCATCTTCGCTTACATTAGAGGAATCTTGGAGCTTACTTCCGTAACCGAGCGCGCTCAACCGGAACACCGCCTGGTGACTGACGTGCTTGGGCCCAGGAAGCCGACGAACCAAGCGCGGGCGCTTCTTGTTCTGGAGCGCTTCTTGCAATCCATTGTTTACGCCCGGCAAAGGGCATCTCCTCCCGAAAGCGCAGGGTCTGGCAACGAGTTAGCGAAGGTCTGGATCTGAATCAGCGGACCCGTGGGACGGGATCGCTCAAGCTTCAGCATGTTGGCCGAGGGGATGCCCGTTCTCTCGAAAGACTTCTGACAATCGGCGGTGGAAGGCCCTCGCATGTTGCCTTCCATGTAGGCCAAGCCGGGGCAACGCGTGCACGTTCCCACGTGAGAGCACGTCGAGCAGGTCGGAAGATCCTTGGCGCGGATCGAGCGAACATCTTTCAGCTCCGGAGAGTGGTACCAGATATCGAGAAACTTTTGTCGACGCACGTTGCCGCTGGGAAGAGGAAACTGCACACAGGGAAACACATCGCCGTAAGGGGAAATGTAGCAGGCGGTGTGGCCAGCGCTGCACGGAAAACCTTCCATGATGTCTTCGCCGGGCGCAGGCGGAGGGGCGCAGAATTCCTCCACGTTGCCCACCAGTTCCTGGTTATGGAAGACCTGCCTGAGGTCAGAGCCCGGAATGCGCAGGGCTACGGTGGAGGTGTCTCCGTCCATTTTTGGCGTGATGGTCGGGTCCAGCGTGTAGAGAACTCCCAACTCTTTTGCCAACGCAATCACGCCGGCCTGGTCGGTGAAATTGCCCACCATGAGAACGTTTGCGATGGTGACTTTTAGCCCCTGGGCCTTCAGGAATCGGATCGCGCGGATGGTTCGCTTCAGAGAGCCCGGCAGTTTTGTAATGGCATCGTGAACTTCGGGCCGGTGCGAGTAGACGCTGATCTGTATCTGCTCGACGCCGAGCTGGCGAAGTTTCGCGGCTTCCTTTTCGCGGATCATCACCCCGTTGGTCTTCACCTTCACGTTGAACAGGAGTTTCCGGGCGCGTTCCACGATTTCGAAAAAGTCGCGGCGCATGAGAACTTCACCGCCACTGAGGGACAGGAAAAAAACTCCGGCAGCGGCCAGTTGTTCCAGTACGTCGACAATTTCCGCCGTCGTCATCTCGCCATGATCGTCGTGATCCAGGTAGCAGTGCACACAACGCTCATTGCAGCGGTAGGTGACATCGAGGTGAACGCTGATGGGCAGGCCCAGATTCAGCGCCTTTTGATTCATTTCGAAAAGCAGGCTCATTGGGTCTCCGGGGATGGGAGAGAATCTACGGGTTCATCCGATACCAGCAGAATGCCGTATTGCGCGAGTTCGTCGACGAAGCGGTCGGCGCCGCGTTGCGCTTGTTCCCGATCGACATCGAATTCCCGGCAGACTTTGGCTGCGACGATTTCCGACAATGGCGTGCGCCCGTCCGCCGCCTGCCAAATCACCGAGGCGACTTCATTGAGCGTGAAAAAAGTGGAGTCGGTCGCCGACATCACCATCATTTCTCCGCCCAGCATGCGGGCCGCGATCTCCGAACTGCGCGAAATATATTTTTCAGCCATGCCCTTTCTCCGTTTCTCCATCCACTAACGAATCATGTCCCACACTCGCTGGTCGGGAACAAACACTAAGCGGTGAATGGGAACCAAACTGGCAAACTCGCACGCCGATTGAAAGACGAGTTTCACCAACTGAGCATCGTCGGCGAAAAACAAGATGTTCCTCATCAGCCGCTGTATGGCTTCGGTTGGGCTGATCGGCTCGATGCTGTTCCGCAAGCCTTTTTCGAGCAAAAATAGTGCGCTGAGGGGAGCGGAGCAGTTTTCGCCGGGCCGCGCCAACTCTCCCGCAAAAGGCGTTCCGTAGGCGAGATATCGATTGTCTTCGCGGCGCACGTAGGAAATTTCGTCGGTCAGCAGCGTCGCATCGGGCGGCGCGAGGCGGGAGATCGTCGTCTTGCCTGCGCCGGAGACTCCCGAAAATAAAAAAGCTTTCCCATTGCGAATTGCGCTGGAGGAGTGAACCAGAAAGCCTCCCTGCTTCGCCAGTATGAGAGAGTGAACGATGCGCAAGACGCAATCGATGGCATAGGGACTGCACGATTGACGGATTTGACCGCGGCTTGTGTCTGGATTCCAGCGTGCCCGGAAGTCGCCTCGCTTCAACACCCATTCGCCAGCTTCAATCTTCACCTCGAGTCCATCGCCACCATTGGATTCAGGTGGCTCGTACAGATCGATGTCGAATTGGAGGCCCGGACTTTTCGAGGATGCGACGAAACCTGCGTAGCGATTCTTAATCAATCTTCGAAATGAGGAGTCGGTCGTTCGCACGCCAATGGGCATTCCGCCAATCTCGATGGACAAAGTGTCGCTCTCGGTGGTGGCTAGGGTGAGTGTCATGGATGAGAAGCACGAGAAGCAGAAATGCCTGAACTCATGGACAGCGCTCCGAAGACGACACGAAACAAACGTCGGGTTCCTGCCCGACTGCAGAAGTGGCCCCACCACAGCATCCACGCCACCGCGAACCAGAGCGGCGAGATTCGCCCCCTTGGAACTACGCTGCGCTTGCCACGGCGAATGCCGGTTACTCGGCCCAGCAACTGGGGTGAAGCTACGGGAGGATCATTGTGAGGCAGTGCATCACCCCTCGTAATCCACAGCGTGCAATCGCAAGATGGGCGCCCCTCGATCAGCCGATGGACACAGAAGCGGCTGTCTCGCATAACCAACACGATGTCTCCGGGAACGATCTCTTCGTGCGAGACGCTTTGAATTGTGAGTACATCGCCCGGCCATACCGAGGGAAGCATGCTCGTTCCCCATGCCTTCAGGTTAACGGTGCCACGGTGGCGAAGCATCTGGGCAGTGAGAGCAAGTTTAGGATCCTCGCAATTTTCCAGCACATGTGGCATGAGTGACACCGGGCTACGAACTCATTCGCTTGAATCTGCACATAGCGTCAGTAGGTTGTGTTTTGCCGCAGGACAGCGCCATGGTTTCGAAAACTTTCTCGTGCCGGAATGCAGGATCTTGATAGAGCTTCTTAGCGGGAGAACGAAGGTTGAATTCCTTCTCGTCAGCTTCGCCGTGCTCTTGGCCCATCTGTGTGGAAGTGGGCTGAGCGGATTGCCCCTGATGAAGGTCTTCGCTGTGGGCTCCGTAACTCAGTTGATCCATGGTCCCCCTGATTTATCTAGGCGACGATTTGTCCGAGTCGCGTATTCTGGTCGTCATCCCCGCGTACCTGTCGACTGCTGTTCTCCTTGCGACGCTGAATTTATTGCAGCCATGGAAATTTCCTCGCGAAGCTCGATCATGCGAGGCTCGATCAGACCTACAGCCACTGTGTCATTCAGAAATTGCTTCACATCCCGCTCCGCCTGCTCGCGCTCAATGGCGTACTCCCGCTGGACAGCATCGATCAATTCAGCGAGGCGCTTGGGAGATTCCAGCGTCTGCCAGATCAACGATCCGGTTCCGTTGAGGCTGTAAATCGACGCAAGGTCGCCGACTTTGGCACGCACGGGAACGATCAAAGTCTCTCCGGCAATGCGGCGTGAGACCACCGCTGGTGAGCGGACGTAAACCTGTTCCACTTGCGCGCTGCCCTGGTCTTCGACGAATTCCGTTTTTCGTAACGAGAGTGTGTCCATAAAATTTATAGAAGCATCCTCACCTTTGGATTACCGCAGAACCGCAGTCATAAAGCAATTGCGCCGGTGGGTAGCGGTATTCGGTTGGTTATCACCCTTGCTGGTTCCCAACTCTCGACAAAACAAAGAGTTACGGCATCGTCGCAAGGTGAAAAAGGGCGCCCACTCATCGCTGGAAACAGCTTTCGTCCTGGCCTTTCACGGAGCCACAACAGTGGCTTCGGAGCTAGACAAAGCAAAGCAATCCAGATACAAAGAAGGTCCAACGATGCCACGTTTTGACGTCACCATTGCCGGGGAACTCAATATGGATTTGATTCTCTACGGCGTTCCCGAAGAACTTCCGCGCGAGCGCGAACTTCTGGCCGAGCGAATGATGCTTACATTAGGAGGGTCGTCGGCAATTTTGGCGCACAATCTTGCCGCGCTGGGCAGCCGTGTGGGATTTCAGGCGCGCATCGGCGACGACGATCTGGGACAGCTTGCGCTGCAGCCATTGCGGCAGAGCGGGGTGGATGTGTCGCGAGTACACCGCACGCAAGGCGCGGTGAAGACCGGCATCACGGTTATTTTGCAGCGCGACGGATGGCGCAACATGGTGACGTATTCAGGAACCATCGCGGACCTGCAATATGAGGATCTCGATTTCGATTACCTCACGGATTCACGGCACTTTCACGTTTCGTCCTTTTATTTGCAACGCGCGCTGCGGCCGAGGCTGCCCGAACTCTTCCGTAGAGTAAAAGACGCTGGGTTGACCACCTCTCTGGATACCAACGACGATCCCGACGACGGTTGGGAGGGTGGTCTGCAAGAGGCGTTGCGGTACGTCGATATCTTTATGCCGAATGAGCGGGAAGCCCAAAAGGCCGCGGGCGCAGGCGATCTCGAAACTGCAATTCAAAAGCTCGCCGCAATTGTGCCGGTGGTCGTGGTCAAGCTTGGCCGCGAAGGCTCGATGGCGCAACGCGAGAAAGAACGCTTTGTGAGCCGTGCGGTGACGGTCGAAGCGGTGGACGCAGTGGGTGCGGGAGATAGTTTCGATGCGGGGTTTCTGCGTGAGTATTTGAGGGGCGGAGATTTACTGGCATGCCTCGCGGCGGGCAATCTGGCGGGAGCCTTCTCCACCACGCGTCCGGGCGGCACCGAGGCGTTTCGTGATGCGGCATACCGCCAGGCATTTTTCTCGGAACACCCATTTAAAAAATAGATCTGCCGCTTCATTTCCTCATTGTCACTTCCCGGCGCGGCTCTTCTGTCGCGTTAAAATTTGATGGTTACTCTGGTTACCATCGGGAATTCCGAAAGTTGGCTATGATCGAGACTGGGTACCGTGATGAAGAAGCTCAGTTTTCTGATCTCGCTCACGAACGACGATAACGACTACCAGCAGGAGCAGGCGGCTGCCGCCGAAAAAGCGGCCCGGCGACTGGATGTCGATCTAAAAATCGTTCATGCCGGCAACGACGCGGTAACGCAGAGCCAGCAGTTGCTGCACTACATCCAGGGCTCGGCGGCTTCGCGTCCCGATGCGATCGCGTTCGAACCCGCGGGCGGAACCGGGTTCCCGCAAGTGGCGCGCGCCGCCACGGCCGCAGACATTGGCTGGGCGATTTTGAATCATGACGCGGACTATATTCATCAACTCCGGCAGACCTGCCACGTACCTGTTTTCTCCATCAGTTCCGACCATGAAGAGATTGGCAGGATTCAAGGAAAGCAGCTTGCGGCTCTGCTGCCCCAGGGTGGGAGCGTACTCTACATCGAGGGTCCGGCCAACAGTTCAGCGGCGCAAGAGCGGACCGCGGGAATGAACGCGGCGAAGCCCGCCAACATTCAGGTGAAGACAATGCGGGCGAATTGGACCGAGCAGAGCGCCTATCGCACCGTCAGTTCCTGGTTGCGGCTGCGCACTTCCCAGGAGACCCACATCGACCTGGTGGCAGCGCAGGACGACAGCATGGCAGCCGGAGCGAGAAAAGCATTCGCGGAAATTGCGGAGAGCGACCGCGAGCGCTGGCTTAGGATTCCATTCACCGGCTGTGACGGATTGCCAAAGACAGGCCAGGCATGGGTGCGCAGCGGCGTGCTCGCAGCAACAATCTATATTCGGCCGAACGCCGATCTTGCAATCGAGATGCTTACCGAAGCCATCCGCTCTGGATCTCAGCCCCCCGAGCGGAAGCTGATCCCTCCCGAGTCTGTACCCTCCATCGAGGAACTTGCGGCGCGCACCGCGAGAACCGGGACCTTCAAACTTCATCGCTCCGCGGGCGCCTGATATCAGGCTTTCAGTCAGGGATTCGTTCGGTCTTCCGCAATAGTCTTTTTCGAGTAGATTCGCTTCTCTTGGAGTGCCTCCTTATCTTCATCTTCTATACATTTCGCCGGTGACGGCGCGGCTCTAAAGCAGTAGAATTGCGGGTTCTAATCCGCGGCGCCGGCACTCGCGTCTTCTTGCAATCCCAGAAAACCAGTGCGCAGCCCAACTCCATGATGAGAGGCAAAGAAGATGGCTGACATTCGAGAACGAAGCAAGGCGGCAGTCGAAACCAGCGAAGCGCAGATTGCAGTGCATTGGCGCGAGGAGGAATATTTTTATCCCTCGGCGAAATTTGTAGGGCAGGCGAACCTGTCCGATCCTGCGGTGAACGAACGCTTCAGCGAAAAAAATTTTCCCGAATGCTTTCGGGAATACGCCGACATGTTGAACTGGGATAAATATTGGCATACCACGCTCGACACCAGCGAGCCGCCGTTCTGGAAATGGTTTGTGGGCGGAAAGCTCAATGCTTCCTACAACTGCGTGGACCGTCACCTCGACAAATACAAGAATAAAGCGGCACTAATTTTTGTGCCGGAGCCTGAGCAGGAGCCGACGGTGGCGGTAACGTATCAGGAATTGTATGTCCGGGTGAATGAACTGGCGGCGCTGCTGCGCGACTTCGCAGGTTTGAAGACCGGCGATCGTGTGACCATCCACATGCCCATGATCCCCGAACTGCCGATCACCATGCTGGCTTGCGCACGGCTGGGAGTGATCCATTCGGTCGTTTTTGGCGGGTTCAGTGGAGAGGCTTGCGGACGGCGCATCGCCGATTCCGGCAGCCGAGTGCTAATCACAACGGACAGTTATTATCGCTCGGGCAAATTGATCGACCATAAAGCCAACGCACAAATCGCGCTCGATGTGGCGCAACAAGAAGGTCAGTCGGTCGACAAGGTTCTGGTTTGGAGGCGGCATCGCGGGCAGTACGGCTCGAAAAGTCCGATGGTGGAGGGCCGCGACTATTTCCTGGATGAAGAGCTGCAGAAATTTTCCGGACGATTGGTGAAGCCCGTTTCCATGGATGCCGAAGCTCCGCTATTTCTCATGTACACCAGCGGGAGTACGGGAAAACCAAAAGGCTGCCAGCATCGCACCGGAGGATATCTCGCGTATGTCACGGGAACGTCCAAGTATCTTCAGGATATCCATCCCACGGACGTTTACTGGTGCATGGCCGACATCGGCTGGATCACTGGCCACTCTTATATTGTTTACGGCCCGCTATCGCTCGCAGCGACGAGCGTTATTTACGAAGGCGTGCCGACCTTCCCCGACGCGGGGCGGGTGTGGAGAATCGCTGAACGCCTCAACGTAAATATTTTTCACACTTCTCCCACAGCGATTCGCATGCTGCGCAAAGCCGGTCCTGATGAGCCAGCGAAATACAACTATCACTTCAAGCACATGACCACCGTGGGAGAACCCATTGAGCCCGAAGTCTGGCGTTGGTATCACGATACCGTGGGCAAGGGCGAAGCCGTGATCGTCGATACCTGGTGGCAAACCGAAAATGGAGGGTTTCTCTGCACCACCAAGCCTGCGATTGATCCCATGAAGCCGGGCAGCGCGGGTCCTGGAGCGCCGGGAATCTATCCGACAGTTTTCGATGAAAATAATGAGGAGGTCGCCGCGGGATCGGGAAAGGCGGGGAATATCTGCATCCGCAATCCGTGGCCGGGAATCATGCAAACCATTTGGGGCGATCGTGATCGTTTTGTAGAGCAGTATTATCGAAAATACTGTAAGGATCCCAAAAGCAAAGACTGGCATGATTGGCCCTATTTTGCCGCCGATGGCGCGGTGCTGGCGGCAGACGGCTATCTCCGAATTCTAGGCCGCGTGGACGATGTGATCAATGTTGCGGGACACCGGCTGGGCACGAAAGAGATCGAATCGGCTTGCCTTACGCTGCCCGAAATTGCCGAAGCAGCGGTCGTGCCCGTGGTCGATGACATCAAGGGCCGGGTACCGGAAGTCTACGTTTCACTGGTGCCTGGAATTAAGCCCAGCCAGGAAATCGCGGACAAAGTGACTAAGACGATTGAAACCATTATCGGCAAGATCGCCCGCCCGAAGAGAGTTCACATCGTGCCCGATATGCCGAAGACCCGCTCGGGAAAGCTGATGCGCCGGGTGCTGGCGGCTATCTCCAACAATCTGAGTACGGGCGACATCACGACCTTGGCGAATCCAGATATCGTGGAGAGTGTTCGCGAAATGGTTCAGGGAAAAGACGCCGTCGCGGTAAAAGATGGCCCGGAGGACCTGAAGCAATTTGGTGGCGTGGATTGAGACATCAGCGCCCTTAGACCTCAGTGGTGGTGCTTCCCGCCCGAGTGTCCGTGGCCACCAGAATGACCGCCACCGCCGGAGTGCCCGTGGCTGAAGCTTTTCCCGCCACCGTAACTCTTTGGAGAGTGTCCTCCGCCAAATAAATAGTGGCCGCCAGAGTGCGATTGCTTGCCGTAAGACCCGGCAAAGCTATTGCGGTAGCTGCGGGAAGAATGTTTCCCGAAATCGCTGTGCCGTAAGCTCGCGGCTGAGGCGCGATAAGCCGGCATTGAATTGCGGTATCCCGCTTCATGCCTGCCACCGTAGCTTCCCCCGGACCTATTGTAGAGGTCTGACCGGTTGTTGTAGAAATCTGATCCGTAGGCTGAACGGCCAGACTGCTGTGATCGGCTCACCGCTGGCCGGAAGCTGCTAAAGCCGTCGCGCGACGTCCGGTCGTAGCCTGTTCCCCACGTCTGGCGACCGCGGCCGTATCTTTCACCAGCACCTGCTCCTGCAACCGCTCCTGACCGGTACCCGGCGTAGGCGTCTCCGTCAGGCGCGTGACCGGTGCGGGAAATTCCCAGCGGTCGTCTCAAGTTGGATGCTCCGCCCGGCCGGCCATAGCCGCCCGAGGTCCGATTCCAGCCGCTCGAGTACGCGGCCATGGCTTCTCGTCGGCGTGGCGGAAAGGCGCGAGGTCCCCCGCGACGGAAGCCCCAATCGGCCACCGTGTTGCTGTGCGAAGAATAGTTTGCGTTGTTGAAGAGCACGGATTGAGTCAGCCAATCCAATCCCCAGCCCAGCAATCCCCAGGGTGTGTGAGAGAAGGCATCCATGGCAATACCCAAGCCGAACCTGACCGCCGATGAATCGAAAACCGAACCGAGATCGTCGAGCAACGAAAATCCGGGATAGGGCGAAACTTGATCCCCGTAGACACTCCACGGGTCATATTGCGGCACGTACACCACCTGCGGATTGACCGGCGCCAGCGCGATGTTGCCCTGATCGTAGTTCACTGCTTCTTGTGGCGTGCTTCGCAGGCTCCCCGCTGCCTGCGCCCGCTCACGCATCACTTGCACCGCCTCGAGCACGTCCTGCGGCTGGTTGTAATATGCATTGCCCAGTTCGGTAGCCCATTGCAGGTTGTGATCCATCTGCGCGAGCACTTGGGGAAATGCGGTTAACGCCTTCACGCTCGGGTCCCACGGCTGCGCGTCGGCTCCGGCGGCAATCTCGGCGGAAGGGGCAGCACCCTGCGCGCGCCGCCAACGGTCGGCCTCCGCCACTTGTTCGGGATAGGTGGACGCGGTCAGCACCTGCGCCACCAGCGCGTCCGGATAGAGCGCGATGGGAGCCACTAACTGTTCAAGTTGTTCCGCATCGAGCCCATTCCCCGGGCCGGGAGCCGGATCGTAGTCCTGCGCGTAGGACCGTTGTCCATAGGACTGCGGCTGCACGTAGCCCGGCTGGGAGTAGCCCGAGCGTTGATCGAGCGCGTACTGTCCATCGTATGGTGCTTGTTGCGCGAACAGTCCCGGCACCAGGAACAGAGCTAGGGAAAACGCGATCAGACGCAGCAGTGCGAATCCCGAGATTCTGGATTCAAGGTTGGACTTGAGCGACTCAAGCAGCATGGGAGACACGGCGGTGCAAGATGGAGGGGTACGCATAATTAGGGTCTCATCTCTCTCTCGGTGGCCAACATAAGCTCGCTCCGTGGCAAACCCATGTTCCAAGCCGCCGTCAGGCGATCTTGCGACCCGGCGGGTAGTTTGCCCATTCTAAACCCAAAGCTTGCGTGTCTGTTCAAAAAAGAGAGCACGGTGAAGGAAAACGGTTTCTGGGGATTGCAGATGGATTTCTGTGATTTAATTGTCAAGCATGGAACGGACTGCGATTAGTCCGCGCCCGGTGGTTGGAGCGATCATCGTGGTGAGCGGCCTGGCTGTGTCATTCTTACTATGGCTGCTGTACGTGCATCACGCTTCGGCTGATTTCGCCGGGCGCTGGATGTTTTTGCCGGCCCTCAACGCGGTTCTGAACGGATTGTGTGCGATTGCGCTCTGCGTGGGATTGTATTTCATCAAACATCACAATAAGGAAGCGCATCGCAACAGCATGCTGCTGGCCTTCGCGTTCTCTTCTGTCTTTCTCATCAGCTACATCGTGAACCACGCACTGCACGGCGACACGATTTTTCCCGGCCACGGCCCGGTGCGCACGCTCTATCTTTCGATTTTAGCCAGCCACGTAATCCTCTCCATCGTGGCGCTGCCGATGGTGTTGACGACGTTCTTTTTCTCATTGACTGGCCGGTTCGCGATGCACCGCCGAATCGCACGCTGGACGTTCCCCATCTGGCTCTACGTTTCAGTCACCGGCGTGGTTGTTTTCGTCTTCCTCAGGGCGTATGCGTACTAGACCGACGTCCACGCCTACTGCAGCCTCCGAAATTCCGCAGTGGCTTGCTTGAGGATGGGTGTGTCCTGATCTGCATCTTTCCAGAGCGTGAAGAAATTCTGATATTCCGTTCGAGCCCCAGCGATGTCGCCACTGAGGTTGCGGGCTTGCGCCAATCCCAGATGCGCGAGCGAACCCACCAGGAAATTGCCAACCGTGCCTTGATGATCCAGGATTTTCTGAAATTCCGCGGCTGCCGCCTTTCCATCGCGGGCCAGAAGGAACGCCTGCGCCCGCACGTAGACCGGGTATAGCCATCCATCCCAGGTGCCGGAGGCTAGTTCGTAGGGGGAGGTGACGGCCAACAATTCGATGGCTCGGGATGGATTCTTCTCCTTCAATTGAAGCGATGCCTCGATCGTGGGTAACCAATAGAAGTTCACCATTGTGTCGGAAGGATAACGCTGTCGCACGCTGTCGCTGATCGTCTTCGCGGCCACGCTGTCGCCAGTCCGCGCCAAAGCCAACGCTGAGAGAACTTGCAGATCGCGATTATCGGCCAATGCTCTGGCCTCTGCCACGTGCTGCTCAACCGAAGTAAAGAGACCCGCCTCGGCTTCCGCCAGTGCGCCGACCAGGCGATAACCGGCAGCTGATTCTCGATCCCCGTTTTGCACCGCGAACTCCATCGCCCGCCGCTCGAATTCCTGTGCTTTGTGCATTCGGCCGTGAGACGCCTCGGTGTCCGCCTGGGATGAGAGCAACAGATCTTCTGTTCCGGGCTTTCCGGCGGCGCCCGCTACCGCCTGCTCCATTGCCGCCGTGTCGCCCTGGACAAAGCCCACGAGATAACGGTTCACCAGCAACTGGTCGGTTTCCAGTTTGTGTGAATTTGCCTGCTGGAGTATCGCCTTCGATTCGTCGTAGCGATTCAGGTTGCGGTAAGAAGAAGAAAGGTTACCAAAACTGGCGGGGTTGTCGGGGTCCAGACGAAAGCGCTCCAGAGCCTGATTCAGAGCTTTTTCGGGCTGTCCCATTTGCTTATAAATGATACCGAGGTTGGTGTAAGGAACCACATCACGAGGATAGGTTTGCTGCCATAACTCATACACCTGAACCGCTTTGATCAGGTCTCCAGTGACGGTATCGTGATAGTGCGAATCGATGTAGAACTTCTCCCGCTCCGAGACTCGATTCCGCAGCGCGTAAGCTTTGCTGGTATTTTCGGCCGCCAGACCGGCTTCTCCCTGGTTGGAATAAGCCACGCCGAGCCGGGCGTACGCCATGGCGAAATTCGGATCCAACTCGATGGCGTGCTTGAAGAAAGGAATTGAGGCTTCGTCGCCTTTGGTAGATCGGGTCCGGATCGCCAGGCTGTAGGCTTGCAACGCTTCCAGAGATGAGGTAGTCGCGTCCTCGACGGGGGTATTGTATTTCTGAATCGAGGGCAGGGATTCTCCCAGTCTCTTGCGGATATTCGTAACCACGGTGGCGAGCGCACTCAGCACCTGCTCGCGGCTGCCAGCTTCAACTTGTTCGTTGCCCAGAGAATCGCCGGTTTGACAATTGACGGAATTCATTCCGATCACATAAGAGGTACCGAGGCGGGCTACCGATCCCGAGAGCACGGCTTTGCTCCCCGAACGCTGGCACACTTCTCGCGCAATGTCCTGCGTGAAGGGCTGGTCTTTCGATCGTTCCATGTATCCGAGTTGCTGGTTTACCGCATGATCCGACAAGATGTTCAGGAAAGGCGACTGCTCCAACTGTACTTTCAACGCCTGCTTGAGAGTCTCATCGAAAACCGGTTCGCCCGTGGTGTTCAAGAAATCAGAAAGAACGATGGTGTCCTTTGCCGTCAGCGGGTGACGGCGTAAGTTCCAGTACGAGCCAACGGCAACTGCCGCAAGCACTAACAGGAAAACAATAATCAGAGGCTTCAAACGGCGAAGAGCTGGAGCTCGGACTGACGATGGCAGACTCGTTATCGTGGTGTCAGACGCGGACACACGTGCAGGAGACACACCGGGAACAGGGGTATCTTGCGTTGATGGTCTATGACTCACCGGATCAGGGGAAGGAGCCGCGCGATGGCCGGAGTCACTATCTCGTTTCAGCCGCTGCAAGTCGGCTCGCATTTCTGAGGCATGTTGATAGCGAAGACTCAAGTCTTTTTCCAGCGCCTTGTTGATAATCTCCTCAAGCCTGGGCGGCAAGTCAGGATTTAAGCGCAGCGGCGGAAGGGGTTCACGGTTCAGGATCGCCTCATAGATCACTCCCGACGTTTCGCCGCGAAATGGCAAACGTCCAGTGGCCATTTCGTAAAGGACGATTCCAAAAGAAAACAGATCGGTGCGGGAGTCCAACGGCTTCCCACGAACCTGCTCCGGCGACATGTAAGCCACCGTGCCAATCGCCGCGCCTGGACTGGTCAGGTAATCGTCAGTAATGGTCGGCTCGGAGGACTGCCCGGCTCCGGAAGTCTTACTTGCAGAGTGTGCCGGAGATGTTATTTTTGCCAGTCCGAAGTCCAGGACTTTGGCGTGGTTTCGTTTCGTCACGAAGATATTTGCCGGTTTGATGTCGCGATGCAGAATTCCTTCTGCATGCGCGGCGTCGAGCGCATCCGCAATCTCCGTGGCCAGAGTCAGCAAAACTTCGCATTCCAAAGGGCGGTCGCCGATCACGTGTTTGAGGGTTCGGCCATCCAGGAATTCCATCACGATAAACGGACGCCCTTCGTGGCTTCCGATTTCATGGACCGTACAGATATTGGGATGGTTGAGCGCCGAAGCGGCCCTCGCCTCGCGGCGAAATCGTTCCATGGCCTGAGGATTACTGATATCGTCTGGCAGAAACTTGATGGCGACAAAGCGGCCGAGTTCGGTGTCCTCCGCCTTGTAGACGACACCCATCCCCCCGCCGCCCAACTTCTCAATGATCCGGTAATGTGAAATTGTCGTGCCGATCACGGAGCGCACCCTGGAGTGCAATCTTAGGGATACTAAAGCAGGCTAGTCAACGAATCTAGCCGACAGCGCGGTTGGGCCGCACAACGCGCTGCCTGGGAGAATTTGGGAACACGCGAGGTTCGGTCCGCTTCCGAAAGTGCTGCCCCGCCCTTATCGAATAGTGACGGCAACCTTCGAATCGTTACAATCGTGAGGGAAGGCCTGGCTAACCGAACTGCCAAGGTTCCCTCCCAAGCTCGGCTTGGGGGGAACTTTGAAGGGGGCTAGGAGAGCGCTCAGCTACGATGCCGGCAAAGCCGATTGCACGGGTTGTGACTGCGGCTTTCTCCTCAGGACCGCCGCCGAAATCAGCGTGATGACCAGTCCAATCGGGAAGGGCTCGAGAAATGTGACCGCCGCGTTGTAGAGCGGGTTCTCGTAGAGCTCCTTGTATTTTTTCAGTTGTTCAACTTGCACCTGGACGGCCGCAGCGCTCGCGCCCGAGGCCTTAAGCTTCTCGATCATATAGGCGCCATACTTATCCATGAAATCGTGCAGGACGGTGAAGTAGAGAGCTTCCCAGGTCACGACATAGAAGAGGCACGTAATCAACGTAATGCAGATCCCGACGGCAAACGCTTTTGTGAACGTGATCTGGCCGTTGCCGGCGTTGTCGCGGTACGAACGAATGCCGAAGAACACCAGCAAGAACGAGAGCACAATGAGGGTGTACCCGAGGTATTCGGCCTTGTCAAAGCCGATCTTGTCCTCGAAGGGTATGGTCGCGACCATCATCAGCGAGGAAAAAGCGCCGGAAATCAGCCCGAAAGTTAGTATGGTCTTTTTCATAGTAGCTCCTCTGATGGCAAAACTTGAATCCGGACGCACTATAGCGCGCCAGGCAGGTTCTTTGTCGTCATCCTTTCGGGTGATTTTGGCTACGGAAGAGAAAAATCATTCGTTCGAATGAGCAGTTCAAGGGAGCAAGCCGCATTCCTTGCCCAGTTGTACCGCTTGCGTCCGCCGCTTGGCTCCTAATTTGTCGAAAACCCGGCTGGAATGGGTCTTGACTGTGTTCTCGCTCACATAAAGCTTCCCGGCAATCTCGCGGTTGCTCATGCCTTGAGCGATCAGTTCAAGGATCTCCAACTCGCGCCGCGTGATGCCGAGGTCCTCTCGTTTCCGCTCGTTTGGGACGAACGGCTGCCCGGCCGGCACCGGGACTTCTTTGACAACGACCCTCTCCCGCGTTCCCGTCAGCTTGAGGCCGAGCCAGATGCCAAGAGCGGCAAAGGTCGCTCCAATCAGCCCACCGTAGATTTCAAGCGAATGTTCGATCACCAGGAACCGATACTCAGTCCACTTCAGCAGGGTAATAAGGATTCCACCGATGAACCCGTAGATGAGCACGTGCCGTTTCATACCTTCTAGCTTCAAGAGTTCCAGCTTCATCAGTACGAGGAACAAGATTCACTCCAGGATTGTCTCCCCGCGCGGTGCCGTCGATTATACCGTTGCAGGGGAAACATAGACTGCCGCCCGCTGAATCCCGCCTTACAGCCCAGTGCATCTAACTTCGGAAGCAAGGAGAATCACAAATGAAAATCACCGAACTGTTGCTGGCTGAACTTGACCGCGAGGCTGTAGGGATCCGCAAGACGCTGGAACGCGTTCCGGAAGGAAAGAACGACTGGAAGCCGCACGAAAAATCGATGCCGCTTGGTTCTCTGGCCACCATTGTGGCCACCATCCCGGCGTGGCTGGACATGGTGGTGAACATCGACGAACTGGACATCAATCCGCCCGGAGGCTCGAAGTACAAACCGCAACCGTGGAAAACGCGGCGCGACCTACTGGAGCAGTTCGAGGCCAGCCTGAAGAAAGGACGCGAGGTCCTGCAGAACACCACCGACGATCGCCTGCTGAACACCAAATGGCGCATGCTCTCCGCCGGCAAGTTGATGAGCGAGCAAACACGATATGAGGCGGTCCGCGACGGCGTCCTCAACCACATGGCCCACCATCGCGGGCAGCTAACGGTATACCTGCGCCTGAACGGTGAGAAGGTTCCCGCAATCTACGGTCCGTCCGCGGACGAAGGCAAAGGCTGATCAGCAGGTGCGAGGCCCGGTCAAACTCCCGAGCGTGCCCCGTCCAAGCTTTTGCGCTAAGTAAGGACCGACATTGGTACCAGTTCTCTACAAATTCGGTCTGAAAAACCACAATGCGTTGGCGCACCCTATTCGGGAACTCGCGCTGGCACAACCTTTTCGACTGAGAACGATGGCTTCTTTTTCGGTTTCGTCGTTATGACCACCACGCTCACTAAGACCAGCAGCGTCCCGACGACAGTCCGAGGCCCGAGTGCTTCCCCGCCTAAAGCATATCCCAGCAGAACGGCTACTACGGGATTCACATACGCGTAGGTCCCCACTTTGGTCGGAGACTCGTGATGGATGAGCCAGACGTAGGCGGTAAAGGCAATGATCGACCCGGCGACGATCAAATAAATCAACGCCAGCCACGTGCCGGACGAGACTGTGCGCACGTCGAAGCCTTTGAATTCACCCAACATCGCCGAAGTGAAGGTTAGGAAAATTCCGCCGGCAAGCATTTGCGCTCCAGAACTCATCACCTTCGATTCGGGCAAGGGCAGCTTGCGGGTAAGGATTGCAGCCAGGGACCAACTGATTGCGCCCACGATCAACGCAACGGCTCCGGAGGTATCAATGGCGGCTTCCCCAAACCCTGCGGAGCGGCTGACCAGCACCGCCACGCCACCAACGCCCAGCAGAAGCGCGAACCCCAGCCGTAGCGTGAGTTTCTGGGTGCGTAAGAAAAAAATCTCGGCAAGAGCCATGAACACCGGGATGGTAGCCATCATGACCGCCGCAATCCCGGAGGGTACGCGCTTCTCCGCCCAAAAGACCAATCCGTAGTCGAAGACAAAGATCAGCACGGCTAACAGCGAGGCTGCCGCCCACTCGCGGCGAGTAGGCGAGGCGGTGCCTTTTGCTCGCATCCACGCGTAGAGCACGATTCCCGCGACGAAGAAGCGCATGCCCGCAAGCAGAAACGGCGGTGCTTCGCGCACGCCAACGCGGATCGCGAGATACGTTGAACCCCAAACCAGATAAATAATGGCAAAGGCCAACAGGACTTTCCATCGCGGTGGACGGATGATCGATTCCATATGGAGTCCGGGTCCGGTGTGGACGATTAGGACCTAATACTAAATTGGATCGGCGAGGAGCATCTGCGGACGCAAGGTCAGGGTATGGAAAATTTCTATCGACCGGATCAGTTGTCTGATTTGCAAGAGACGAGCCGATTCCTGACGTGCTCGTGGACTTATTTCTTCAGCAGGCTGGTGTGGCTGGCCACGCACTGCCAGCGGCCTCCCCTAATTTTCACAATCTTTGGAATCAACGGGTTAGCGGGCATAAATATCGTTGACTATCAGCGGGAGGGGACGATGACCCGGACAACAATATACTTTGTTCAATGGAACTAAGTGTGCAAACATCTGCATTGCCGTGGCAGGGCAATGTCGTTCGTTTTTGGAAACCAGAGCAAAAAATACGGGAAACGATGAGACGCTCGTTTAAACTATTAGATAGAGTTAATGTGATGTCGGGCACAGACGTGCCGATAGGCAAAGAGACTATCCCAAGTAGGGCAGCCAAGAATGCTAATAGAAATCTCTTTACAAGTTCCTCGGGACAGGATACAACGGCTAGCCAGATAGGTACATCGTATCTGACTGCGAAGGGTGACTTTATGCTGCAACGCAATGTCGGCTCTCTCGATGGGAGGGAAATGATTCGGATGAACAATCTCGCGGTGGGATATTTCCCAAGCGAGTCTCCCGAGATTGGTGTCTATCCGCCTCCGCAACCCGAAACGCTTCCTAACCCCCAGCAGGCTCAGCCGGAGCCGGATTCACAAACGAATTCCTAAGAGTCTCCCTGTGGCGGCCTGCCCGCGTTGAGATTTCGGCGACTTCGGGTTCCCCTAATATAACTATGTCTGCATTTGGTCGAGCTACTGCGAGCCGAATCGGTCCGCCTACTTTTCCATCCTGACTTGCGGTTTCGAGAATGCAATAGGCTGCGAGGTCCTTGGCAATATCCAAGGCCAAAGGACGCCGATAGAGCCGGTTAAGAAGATATACGGCCAGAGGAACCACACCACTGGCGGCAAAACCTGTTGTGCTCAGGTTGGGGGCAAAATTGAAAGGCAGCGAACTTCCACAAGTAATGATCTTCGGCTGGGCACCGGCGGTATAGCCGATCAGAACGAACCAAATGTCCGGGCGTGGCACAGGGGTTGGGCCCAAGGGTCCCATCATGAACTGAGGAGGGCCAAACCACTGTCCAAAGAACTGATTACCAACCGTGCGTATGCTTTCTGCTGCTACGTCGACATTTGCTCCGGGAGTGGCCGCAAGGCTAGCAGAAATGTGTTGGATGAGTGCCGCCCCTGTCTCGGCTTGTCCAACAAGGGCAATTGCCGTTCTGGGACTCAATCGGTATATTTTTTGCACTGTGTCGTTAACAGCAGTCAGTCCGCGCGGATCGCCGTATGTAGCGCGACTGTCTGCGGCCAACACGATGCCATCGCTAGCTTCGATTGCCACTGCTAGGCTCACAATCGTTCTCCTTGTCGCTACTGCACAGGCATGTGAAACGGCCTATTTATATTTTCGGTTTCGGGATCTTCCTCTTTTAAACAATATTCCCCCGTCCGCATATTTCCCCCGAATTTCTCCAACATTTCAAGCTGATTTCGTATTTGGAAGCGAGTCATCGAAGGTCGCACTTTTGGCCCTTGGCATCCGCCCAGAATAGAGGACTTGCCAGTCTTCTATTGACATAGCTTTTCGAATCTGGCCGACTGATCGAGTTGATATTGGGCTGGATTCAAGCTTTCTTTCCTGGCGGAGGCGATCACGCCACTCGTTACGCAAAGCAACGACGATGCTCGCATCAAGTCCCCGTGAATTACAGGCCCACTCGTTCCAGTTCGCCATGCTCTCAGCCCAGATGGGATCGGTCTCTTCTGTTTCGCCGAGCAGGTACCCGACCGTTACGTGAAGAATTATGCTCATCCTTTTTAGCAGTTGTGCACTCGGGTTCGAAACGGCTAAGGATTCATTGAGGAGGGCGTCCACGCATCGTATGTTGACGCCGAGTCGTCTTGAAAAGGTCAAATTATTGCCGCATCGATCCTTGATCAGTGTGGACAGGCGCATACGAAAGTCGTCTGCCTTTTTTCGATAAAGCGCACGCTGTTCGAAAACTTTGGTCCGAACTTCATTTAGTGCAGCAGTGAGCTTCTCCTTCGAATACTGCACTCCCGTGCCCGGATCGTCAGTGTACTCAATATCAACTGCGTCGAGAAACGAGCCGCCCATCATTCTGGAAACGCCGTTTGGGAGAAACCGAATGGCGGGCAGACCCGCTTGGGTGACGATCTCGTTCTCTTGACCTACGCCAAAGCTAGGGAACGCACAGATCAGGATGACGAAATCGAAGCTGGACGCCTGAGAACGATCAGTCAAATATACTTGCGCGGGCGTGAAGGCTTTGTTCTTTTGGGGATGCGTGTGATCACCCGGCCAGTAGATATCAAACTTCGGCTCGGGGAAAAAATCGGAGCACACAAAGTCTCTGACCTCATCTACAAAGCCGTAGAGGAACTGTTCAGACCGGCTGTCTGTTACGACCGCGGTGAGGGGCGATGCAAGATATCCAGTAATTCGTTGAGGCATGGCCTCGGTCTCGCCAATGATCTTGTCCAGATCGAGCCCCAAGCCTCTGAACAGCTTTCGCAGTGTTTCTTCGGAGGGCTCATATCGGTCGTCCGCAGACGGAGACAGGATGCGCGAGATCGTGGACTGAGCAACGCCGGATGTGTTGTGTAAATGCTGCTGGTTGAAGCCTCGGCTATCCATGGCTGGTTGCAAGCTCGCGACTGCGTAAGCCCGTTGTTCCTTCGAGAGTGGGTTCATCGATCCCTCCGTAGAGATTCATCCTAAGCGGGAACGCCTCGCCCGCGCCAGCGAAAGTTAAGGAATAATATGCTCTCCGACCCTATTGGATACAAGGAACTTATACCTACGGCAGGCGGTCCGCTTGGCGGTCCCTATTCCCAAGGACGTGGCTGAACAAGCTTGTTTGCGAGTAGGTGATTCTGTCAAGGTATTGGATGGGCGCGTCGAACTTCGTCCCGTCGAGAAGATCCCGACTTTGGAGTAGCTAGTGGCGCAAATCACTCCACAGAATCGTCACAGAGAGATTAGTTGGGGGCCTGCGAGAGGGAACGAAATCGTTGGGTGGTAGCAATTCCTATTTCTTCAGCAGGCTGGTGTGGCTGGCCACGCACTGCCAGCGGCCTTCGGTGTACACCCAGGTATCGGTAAAACGGCCGACGTGTTCGTAGGCCTTTCCTTCGTAGGAGCCTTTGGTGCGATAAACGCCGACGACCACAGCCGAGTCGCCATACATACTGACCTTGAGCTCCTGGATGTTCAGGCTGGTCGGTTTGAACAGCGGGTCTTTGATATCGGCCAGGAACTTTGACTTGTCACTGACCTCTCCGTCCCACTCCGTGTTCACGAAAGCGGAGCCAATCATGGAGTCTAAGGCTTTCGCGTCGCGGTTCACCTGGGCTTCGTTCCACAAGTGTTCCATCACCAGAAGTTTGTTTTCCTGGGAGTCGTCCTTTGACTTTTGTGCAGCCGCGTGTCCTATGATCAAGGTGGCTAACAAAAGGCAGCAGGATGTTGTCCGGAACATGGTCTGGCGCATTTGCCGCATCCCCACGTGAGGCGAACGCTGCGAAAAGATAGCAGGGGGGTGGGGTGCGATGCTACGGGAAAAGGACAATGAGGGATTACGAACGTCATGGCCACAGGAGAGTTTGCAAATACGACCGGCGGCACGCCGGGCGCCACTATCGATCTTATCGACTCTAGCTAGTGCGCAGAGAGCAGGCGCGCGAAAAAGATATCTTCTGCTCCCTGGCTATCAAGCGTGACTTCGCCAAACGTGGCGCTGCCCGTGAACCAACCAGTGACGAGTATTTCTCCATCGGGCGCTACTGACAGTTTGGTGTCCTGCTCAGGGGCGCCAGTACCAGCTCCTGGAGCGCTTTTCGCCCAGTCCAAAGTCGCCCCGGTGTATTTGGCAACCATGAGTGTGTTGGCTAAAGTCGAGGTGTCCTGGGTGTCAACGGCAACATAGACATCGCTGCCACTATAGGCGATCCCATCGCCGGCCTCATGATTGGTACCGCCTTTACGGAGCGCGGTAAGCAATACCCCAGAGGGATCATAGGTGAGGACGATCAAGTCCCGATTGTACGGACTGGTGTGCTGGCCCTTTCCCAGACTCGTAGTGGTGCCGGCAGGCTGAGAAGTTACGTCCGTCTCCCCCTGTTGAGTTGTTCCGCCACCAATATTTCCGACGAAGCCTGTGACGCTGATATTGCCCTCGCTGCTGACTGCCGCCGCAAGGCCCATTGCCTTATAGCCGCCAATATCGCTGGCCCATATTACGTTCCCGTTTGCGTCGTACTTCACCACGAAGGCATCATCGGGATAGTCTGGCGCTTGTTGAACAGGCTGGCTCAGGCCGGCGAGGAACAGACTATTGCCGTCGGTGCTTGAAAACGTCGAGGATCCCTCGAACCAGCCAGTGACATAGACATTATCGACCGAGTCGATGGCGATTCCGTGTGCAATGCTGTTGGGCGCCGCTGTATTCGTTTGCCCCCATTGGAAATTCCCGGCCGCATCATAACGGACCAGGTACATGTGCCAGGTTCCGACGCCGGACACTACCTGACTCGAACCGCTCGATGAAGTGAAAGTAACATTGCCTTGAGTCATTCCGGTCAGGAACACTGCCCCCATCACGGGGTCCACGGCCACGGCATGACCGCGATTGATGCCGCCGAGGTCATCGATGCCCGTCTGCACCCATTGCAGTACGCCGTTTACATCGTATTTCGCCAGGAAAATCGTCTCGGAGGCACCGGTTACAGTAATGGTCTGGCCATTGGTGGACGAAAAACTTGCACTATCCGTAAACCAGCCGGTTAGATAGACGTTTCCCGCAGTGTCGAACGCTAGATTGGTCCCTTCATCCACTCCAGTCCCGCCAATCTGGACTACCCACGAGCCCTCTTTGGCAAGGAAAATATCGGTGTCTCCGAACGACGAAAGCAGCCTCCCGCCTATGTTCATGGAGTCGGAGAAATTACCTGTCATAAAGCGCTCTCCGGACGCATTGGTCTTATAGGCCGCTCCGTAGTCGGACCCGATACCGCCAACACTGTGGGCAGGATTCACCCAGTTTTGGGCTTGAGCTGAGGTGCCAGCCAGGGACAGGAGAACAAGAAAATAGCGAACGGCTGAGGGTATCGAAAAACTCACGGCGGACCTCCCTTGCAGCGCAGTCTTAGCGGTCGCTTGCAAGAACGTCTGGATGTTAAAGACGAGGTCTGCTAAAGCCTATCGGGATTAACCAGTAGCAGGCGAACTAGTTTAACTGAACTCTAGTTAGTAGGCCCAGCGGAGCAAGCAAGCGCCCACGGTGAATCCCGCGCCCACTGAGGCCATCAGGACCAGACTTCCCTTCTTCAGTTTGCCTTCTTCGATGGCCGTGTTCATAGCCAAAGGAATGGTACCCGCGGTGGTGTTGCCGTAGCGCTCGATGTTCACGATCACGCTTTCCGGACGCAAGCCGAGACGATCGGCGGTGGCGTTGATGATTCTCAAGTTGGCTTGATGAGGAATGAAGGCGTCAATATCTGAACCTTTGAGGCCGTTGCGCTCGAGCAACTTCAAGCAGGCTTCGGTTTGTTTGCGAACTGCGAACTTGAAGACCTGCTGGCCATCCTGATGAACGTAGTGCATCTTCTTGTCGACAGTCTCATGCGAAGACGGATTGAGGCTGCCACCGCCGGGCATTCGCAGGAAGCATCCGCCGGATCCGTCGACTTCGTGGATGAAGTCGATCAGTCCAACGGAATCGTCTTCCGCGGGCTCGAGAATCACGGCGCCCGCGCCATCGCCAAAAATCACGCAGGTGGCGCGGTCGGTGTAATCGATGATCGAGGACATCACGTCGGCGCCGATCACCAGGACTCGCTGATGCGCGCCCGAGGCGATGAACTGTGCTCCCGTTTGCATCCCGTAGATGAAGGCGGAGCATGCCGCGGAAAGATCGAATCCCCAGACGCCGGTAGCGCCCAGCTTGTGCTGCACAAGGCATGCGGTGGAGGGGAAAAACATGTCGGGTGTAACCGTGCCGACGATGATGGCGTCCATGTCGCTGGCAGTCAGGCCGCGCTGGGCAAGCGCCTTCTTGGCGGCCTCGGCAGCGAGGTCGCTGGTGGCCACTCCATTTTCCACAATGTGGCGTTCGCGGATGCCGACTCGACTCAGAATCCAGTCATTCGTGGTGTCGACCATCTTCTCGAGGTCGGCGTTGGTGAGGAGTTTGGGCGGCACATAGGTGCCGAGAGCGCTGATCTTTACTGCGACCTTCGCTCCTGCGCGCTTCGGAATCGTCAATCAGGGCTCCTGAGTATGAGACTCAGTATTTTGCAGGATTGGAGCGAGAAAGTCTAACTCAAGCTGATGACCAGCGCGGTTCGGCCCCTCGAGCGCGCTCTAAGCCGCGCCGCACTCTTTTTCGTGTTGCATCCATTCGCGAATGAAATTGGGGCAGCCGACGAGGCCGAAATGGCGGCCCTCGCCGCTCGCCAAATACAGGAGCGCGACTCGATCCAGTTCTTCCAGGTAAACCAAGTCCAGCAAGGGCCACAAGGCGCACTCAATCGCGGAAGAAACAAGTTGGTCGAGGTAGGCCAGATGACCTTCAGATAAGGAGCCAGCGACGCGGATCGTTACACTTGGTGAAGCGAATTTTGATGGAACATTGCGCATTTTTCCCTCAACCTCACGATATTTGTATAACCCCAACTACATGAGATGAGCCGAGCCGCGATTTATTGCGCAAAGAGTTGTAAGGATATGTAAAGCTTCCCGCGCTCGGGGATAGTGCGAGAAATACCAATATTTTTGGATCGTGAATTCCCGCCGGAGAATCAATTGCAGTGGTGTGACTCCGAATTCATTTACTAGAGAGGTAGGCGAAGACAATGAAATACCGGCTCCTTGGAAACAGCGGTTTAAGAGTTGCAGAAATGTCGCTCGGCACCATGACCTTTGGCGAGGATTGGGGGTGGGGTGCTGGGAAAGATGACGCGCGCAAGATGTATGAAGCGTATCGCGAAGCGGGCGGGAATTTCATCGATACCGCGAATGTGTACACCAACGGTACCAGCGAGACGATGGTGGGGGAATTCATCCAGGGGCACCGCCCGGAAGTCGTGCTGGCCACCAAGTATACGAACGCAACCCCGGGGAGTGATCCGAACGCAGGTGGCAACCATCGCAAGAGTATGTTCCAGGCGCTTGAGTCCTCGCTGCGCCGCCTGAAAACCGACTACATCGACCTCTACTGGATGCACATTTGGGACAAGATGACTCCGGTGGAAGAAGTCATGCGCGCTTTCGACGATATCGTCCGTCAGGGAAAGGTTCTTTACATCGGAGTTTCCGACGCGCCGGCTTGGTGGATCGCACAGGCTAGTACGATGGCTGATTTGCGCGGCTGGACAAAATTCGTTGGACTCCAGATTGAATACTCGCTGGTCGAGCGCACAGTGGAGCGGGAGCTGATTCCGATGGCAAAGGCCTTCCAGCTTGGCGTGACGGCGTGGTCGCCACTAGGAGGTGGACTGTTGAGCGGCAAGTATCACTCTGGCAGTGCATCGCAGACGCGATATGCGGATGAGTCCATGCAGCAGTTCCTGCGCAAGGGCGATCAGCCGGACCGGATCGTCTCCCTGCTGAAGAAAATCGGCGAAGAGACGGGGCGTTCCCAGGCACAGGTAGCCCTGGCCTGGCTACGATATCGCGACGTCCCGGTCATTCCGATCCTGGGAGCGCGGCGGATTTCGCAACTCCAAGATAACCTGGACAGTTTGACCCTTGAACTGAACGAAAAACAACAGGCAGAGTTGGATCAGGCGAGTGCCATCGATCTCGGCTTCCCACACGACTTTTACGAAATGGAAATGGTCAAGAACCTGGTTTATGGCGGGATGAAGGACAGAATTCTGGAGGCCGCCTAGACCTGGGCTGCAGATAGAATTTGTGGGCCCGCGAACCTGCCTATCTTTACCAATTGAGAATAGCCAGGCACCGGGGACCCACTGCACACGCAAGAGCCCGTTACCGTTGCTTCCTTCCGGACCTGGCGGGGTTGGCGAGAGTACGTCGCGTGAGACCGATGCCTGACCTGAATCATTCTAGCAAACCTGGGCAGACATCCTTTGGGCCGCGCCGCTTTCCGGCAGCCGCGGACGAAGGGATGGTGACTTTCGGTGCAAGAAAAAGTCACGAAAGCCTTCCCTTCTTGATGGGACTTGGCGAACAATAGAAGCCTGACAACAGAACCCTTATGTAAAACGGGTTCGGATCCCTATCGTCATTACTCGATGCCGCAGCCTGCCCGACAACTCGACGTAATCCCGCTGCCTCAGGCGATTAACAAGTACTTCGAGCTTTCCCTCTATCTACTGGTATTGGTGGGGTTTGGCACGCTAGCCAGTACCGGCGGATTGGATCTGCCCACGATTCTGCTGGTGGGGACGGCGCTGGCTTTGCGCGGCTACCTGTTGGCGGAAAAGCGGCGGGTCGTGATTTCGGAGCGATGGACAACGCCTCTGAGCGTCGCATATTTCGTTTTCTACGCCCTCGATTATTTCCTGCTCTCGCGCGCATTTCTGCCGGCAACGATACATCTTGTGCTGTTCGCCGTGGTGGTGCGCACATTTTCCCTGCGGCGTGATCGCGACTACACCACTCTGGCGATCCTGGCGTTTCTGATGGTGCTGGCGTCTGCCGTTCTGACCGTGGACAGCGTCTTCCTGTTCTTCTTTGCCGGATTCATGCTCATGGCGGTTGCCACGTTCATACTGATGGAGATGCAGCGATCGGAGCGGGCAGCGAAGTTTCAGGCGAGACACTCGAATGATGCCCACGAGCATCGGCATTTGGCATTTTCCCTGGCGCGCGCCACTCCGGTGCTGGTGGTGATGATTCTGGTGGGCGCGGCTGCGGTATTTTTTCTTTTGCCTCGCATGTCAGCAGGCTACTTGGGCGGATACTCGTTTGGCACGGATTTATCGACTGGCTTCAGCGATCGCGTGCAACTGGGGCGAATCGGACAAATTCAGCAATCCAACACCGTCGTAATGCACATCCAGATCACTGGGGACACGCGTGGCCGGTACGCGCTCCATTGGCGGGGGGTTGCCCTGGCGAACTTCGACGGCAAGAACTGGTCCAATCCGCGGCAGCAGCATGAACTGCAACGGGAAGCGGACGGAGCCTTTTCCATCCCTCTAGTCAGTCAGGGCGTGGCTCCAATCGCTGAGGGACGGCGTCAGGCTGCACCGGGAACGACTCCTCACCTCATTCATTACCGCGTGTTGTTGGAGCCCATTGGCACAAATGTTTTTTTTCTTGCGCCCTGGGGCCGCCGGGTGATGGGAGCGTATCGCGCACTGGGAGCGGATGACGGAGGAGCCGTGTACGATCTCGACAGCCAGCACCCCGTCAGTATCTATGAAGCAGATTCGGACATGGCGAGGCCGTCTCCGGCACAGCTTCGGTCGGCGGGCGACTCGCTTCCGCAGTTCGTTGCGGTCTACCTGCGACCTCCGCAGGCACTCGATCCCCGCATTCCACGGTTGGCGGTTCAGGTCGCCGGTTCTGCTTCCAACAACTACGACAAGGCTGTCGCACTGGAAAGCTACCTGAAGGGGCACTACGGATATACGCTGCAGTTGCTGAGCTCCCCGGTCGGCGATCCTCTGGCGAACTTTCTGTTCGAGCGCAAGCAAGGGCACTGCGAATATTTTGCGTCTTCGATGGCTGTGATGCTGCGCACCCTGCACATTCCGGCACGAGTGGTGAACGGCTTTCGCAGCGATGAATTCAACGATATCACCGGTAACTACGTGATCCGGGCCAAGAATGCGCATTCGTGGGTGGAAGCTTATTTTCCGGGCAACGGATGGATCACATTTGATCCTACGCCGGGTGGAGACGTCGCTACTCCGGAGGGCTGGGACCGGGCCCTGCTTTATCTGGATGCGGCGCAGTCGTTCTGGCGCGAGTGGGTCGTAAGTTATGACTCTTCGCACCAGTACGTTCTCGGACAAGCGGCGCTGAGCGGGACGCGCACTTCATGGGAACGGATGCGCATGTGGGCACAGCAGCGCTACACGCGACTGCTGGATTTAGCGCGACGCAGGCAGCTGGACGCGGAGCGGGCGCCGACACGCTGGTCTCTGGGCGGCGGGGCCCTTGCCCTGTTGTTGCTGCTACTCGGCAATATGCAACGAATCATCCGAATGATTCGCGAGGCAAGATTGCAGGCGCATCCCGAACGGTCGCCGGTGCAGGCAGCGGCTATGTGGTACGAACGGATGGCTCGCTATCTAGCCAGGCGTGGAGTGAAGAAATCCGCGGCGCAGACCGCGCAGGAATTTGTGCGGGTGATTGAAGATGGACAACTGCGGACGCGGGTGAGCCGATTCACCGACGCCTACGAATCAGCTCGATTCGGAAACTCTTCCGATGCCGCGCAACGATTGCCAGAGTTGTATGAAGAAGTGGAATTGGCTGCTAAGAAGTAGGCGCGATACATCGCCCCTCAGTCTGCTGGGAACAACTTTTGGACGAGCTAGAAATGCCAGATCACGCCTCCACCCACGAAATAATTATGCTGACGCGTCTTACCCGTGTCCGCTAGCGGAAGTTTAGGAGTACCGGAATAAAAGTCACGAACCTCGCCGCGAAAGCTGAAGCGACTGAAACGCTTCTGGAAGGGACTCACGTCCAAGCCCAACCCTCCTTGAACGACGCCGGAGGTGGATGAGCCTCCAGGATTGGTGCCGGAGTAGTTGAGATTCTTGCTCTCGGTGAAATGGGCGAACCCGCCGCCGAAGCTCACCCAGGGGGTAACCCGAGTCGCGGGAAACAGATTCACGCGCACCGCCGGAGTGACGAATATCTGCTTATAACCCTCGGGAACGACGTCGCCGCCGGAACCGAGATCCTCATCCAGGTTGAACACAGCGGGCACTTCGACCGAAACGGAATAAATGTCGGTACCCAAAAGGTAGCGGCTGAAGTTGACTTCGAAAGTGAGCCCTTTGCCCGATCGCACAAAAGGATTGATGGTCGGTGCGTTTGGCCCGTGAATTCCCTGGTCGCTGATGAAGGTGCGGCCGATGATGCCGGTTAATTCGTTTTTCTCGTCCTGGGCCGCTGCGGAGGCTGCCAGGATAGACACCGCTGTAATCAGGACTGCGAGTACGGCCTGTTTCCCAGACATTTCCCCTCCAGGATGCGGGATAGCTGCTTCTCTTTGGTTATGTCTAGCGTAGCATGAAGCATAAAATTTTGATCCACAGGCTAGCTGTCTTTCGTGGTGCCGCCGCTATGCGGCCGGGTAAGCCGGCCTTGAGTAGCCTGAGGCTTAGGAAGGGAAGAATGCTAAAATAGTCAGATTGCATGCCTTCGAAGAGCCCCACTGTGCCACGTCCCAACGGAAAAACCGCTTTGCCAGTCGCGGAAGACAATACGCTGCCGCGCCCTCAGAAAATTGGCTTCGTCAGCCTGGGATGCCCCAAAAATCTGGTTGACAGCGAAGTGATGGTGGGACTACTGGCGCGAGCCGGGGCCGAAATTTCGACCCGAGCCGAGGACGCCGACGTGATTGTGGTCAATACCTGTTCATTCATCGAGAGCGCCCAGCAGGAATCGGTCAACACCATTCTGGAGATGGCCGAGCATAAAACCTCGGGGCAGGCGAAAAAGCTTATCGTGGCGGGATGCCTGGTCGAGCGTTATCGCGACGAAATCCGTACGCGCATTCCGGAAGTGGATGCCGTGGTTGGCACCGGAGAATTACAGAACATCCTGGCGGCTGCGGGTCTGGCTCCCGGGCCGTTGCAACAGGATTCTCCATTTGTGGTCCTGCCTTCGCGGCCTGAGGGCAATGCTCGTGCGGCGCAAGGACGGTTCTCCCGCAGCCAATGGGACGGGGCAATCGCGGACCTTCCCAATTACTTGTATGACGACGAAACACCGCGGATCCTTGCAACGCCAAAATCCACGGCTTACATAAAGATCGCGGAAGGCTGCGACCATCCCTGCACTTTCTGTATTATTCCGCAGTTGCGGGGGAAGTTTCGCTCGCGCCGCTTCGAGTCGGTAGTGGCTGAGGCCGAGCGATTGGCGCGGGCCGGTGTGCGGGAAATCACCCTGATCGGGCAGGACACTACCTGCTACGGAGAAGATTTCGCGCTGCAGGACGGCCTGGCGCTCTTGCTTGAGAAATTGGCTCAGATTGACGATCTGCGCTGGATTCGTTTTCTCTACGCCTACCCCAACAAGATCACTAGCAAGCTTTTGGAAACGATTGGAACGCACGAGAAGATCTGTTCCTACATGGACGTGCCGCTGCAACACGCATCTGCGACTGTGCTGAAACGAATGAAGCGCGGCGGCGGGGCAGAGGTATTTTTGCGGTCGATCGACAAAATGCGGCGCGAAATTCCTGATCTGACGTTACGCACGTCGTTTATCGTGGGCTTCCCCGGAGAGACCGCGAGCGAATTTGAAGAACTGTGCGAGTTCGTGCGCGAGGCTCAATTTGACTGGATGGGAACTTTTCCCTACTCCGACCAGGACGGGGCTGACGCATATGCATTGGACAAGAAACTTTCACCTCGTGAGATCGAGCAGAGACGTAAACATCTGATGGCGATCCAGCAGCGGATTAGCAAGAAGAAAAAGAAGGCGCTGGTGGGGCAAGAATTCGACCTGTTGCTGGAAGGGACATCGGAGGAAACTGAGTTGCTCATGGAAGGCCGCACCTCGATGCATGCACCCGAAATTGACGGTAAGGTCTTCGTGAACGATTTTTCGGACGAGATAACGCCCCAGCCGGGAGAATTTTACCGTTGCCAGATCACCGAAGCGCATGACTATGATTTGGTAGCGAAGATTCTGTAAGTGCTTATTGAAGTTTCGTGCGATTCCAAGCACCAGCAACATCCTCTGACCAATGCCCCGCAAGCGCACTCTCAAACTCCGTTGCCCGATTTGCAAGAAGACCGTCAAGAGCGGCGATGCGGAGTTTCCCTTTTGCAGCGACCGTTGCCGCACCATTGACTTGGGCAAATGGGCAAGCGGCGCTTATGTGATTCCATCGCCGATTGACGACGCAGACGAGCAGATTCGAGAAAGCACCCCCGAAGATCGGGAAGAAGACTTGTGAAAGAGGGGTCCGAGGGCGACCGTAGCGCCGGCGTCCCGCCGGCTGTGGCGGGGGCGTCCCGCGCCACGCCGCGATGGGCTACGCTAATCGCCACATTTTTCGGCGTAGGACGTCTGCGGCCTGGACCGGGCACTTGGGGATCGCTGGTGACAGTGTTGTTGTGGGCGGGGCTGGCCCGTGGCCTTGCGCCAGAGTTGCGAACCCCGGCGGCCATCGCCTTCGCGGTAGTCGTCACCCTGATCGGCATTCCCGCAGCCACTCGGGTCGCGCGTGGCGCCGGCGCGAAAGATCCGCAATTTGTTGTGATTGATGAGGTCGCCGGCCAACTGGTCGCCCTGATCGGCGCGCCGCTCGCGTGGCAATCTCTTCTGGCCGGCTTTATACTTTTTCGTGTCTTCGACATCGTGAAGCCGCCGCCGGTGCGACAATTAGAGGTGCTTCCGGAAGGCGCCGGGATCGTGCTGGACGACATCGCCGCCGGTCTGTACGCTCTGATAGTTATGCATCTCTTTCTGCACTTTGGTCTTCTAAAGTAGTGCGAGTGTTATCCACATGGGCTTTTCCGATCGTATTCTGGGCAAGAAGAACGTGAATGGCGGACCGCACATCGAGTCCGTATCGCCGGTATTGGCGCTGGCTGGAGGCGAAGTACGCATCGCGGGATCGGGATTGCGGCCGCAGCAGTGGCAGCGTCCGCGCGTGCAGTTTGGCGACGTGGAAGGCGGAGTGGTTATCAGTTCCGACTCGTTTCTGGTTGCCCGCGTGCCCGAGGGCGCGAGCTCGGGGCCGGTGGTGGTGGCAACCGATGGGCACGTCAGCAACTCACACACCGTCAGGGTAGCCATACCCATCGCCGAGAATCTGCATCCGGTAACCAGTCCGGCACTGGACGCTCACGGCAATATTTACGCGACCTTCTCCGGTTCACGCGGCCAAAAGGTACCGGTTGCGATCTTCAAGATTGATACCAATTACACGGTGAAGCCGTTCGTGGCGGAGATGATGAACGCAACTGCAATCGCTTTCGATCGTCAGGGGCAGATGTATGTTTCCTCGCGTCATGACGGTGCGGTCTATCGCGTGGCTCCGAACGGAACCATGACAACGTATGCCGAAGGCATGGGGATCGCGACAGGTATTGCGTTTGACCGAAATCAAAATCTTTATGTGGGCGATCGCAGCGGCACGATTTTCAAAATTGCGCGCGACCAGCAGGTATTCGTGTTCGCCACTTTGGAGCCGAGTGTTTCGGCGTACCACCTCGCGTTCGGGCCCCAAGGCGACTTGTTTGTGACCGGGCCCACCACCTCCAGCTTTGATTGCGTGCACAGAGTTGATCCTCAGGGGACGGTACACAAGTTTTTCCGCGGCCTGGGACGCCCGCAGGGCCTGGCTTTTGACTCCGTCGGCAACCTCTACGTTGCAGCTTCGCTCTCCGGCAAGCGCGGAATCGTCAAGATCACGCCCGAAGGCAAGGCTAGTTTGGAAGTCTCCGGCCACGGCCTCGTAGGATTGGCCTTTGCGCCGGGACAAAGCGTGATTCTGGCCACCACCGACGCCGTGCACCATCTTTCCTGGAACATTCAGGGATTGCCGCTGGTGCCGGAGTGAAGCGGCAGCAAGCACTCAGCATTCAGTTCCTCCGGTTCCGTCCAGACTGCTGAACGGCGCGCCCTGAATGCTTTCACGGCGTCCGGCGCTTTTCATTTACACTTCTAGCGGTGAACGCCGAGATCATTGCGGTTGGCTCCGAACTGCTGACGCCCTTCCGCATGGATACAAATTCTCTCTACCTGACTGAGCAGATCAACCAACTTGGAGTTGAGGTAATTTTCAAGAGCGTGGTTGGGGATGATTTCAGCCGCCTGGTTACGGCCGCGCAACATGCCCTGTTCCGCTCCGAGATCGTCATTTTCAGCGGCGGTCTCGGCCCCACCGAGGATGACCTTACCCGCGAGGCGGTGGCTGAGGCCCTTGGTGTTCACTTACAACGTGACCAGGAAGTTCTCGCCGGCATTGAGCAGCGTTTTGCCGCGCGCGGCTGGAAAATGTCCCCCAACAATGCCAAGCAGGCTGACGTACTCGAAGGAGCGGTGCTATTGCCTAATGCCAACGGGACCGCGCCCGGGCAATGGATGAGCGGTAAATTCGACGGGCGCGAGCGGATTGTCATCCTTTTACCGGGGCCTCCTCACGAACTCAAGGCTTTGTTCGAGGCGGAGTGCCGCGAGCGGTTGCGCGCGAAATTGCCGGCCGCATTCCTGGCGACGCGGGTGTTGAAAGTCGCGATGTTGGGCGAATCGCATGTAGACGCGCGCGTGGCGCCCATCTACAAAAAGTTCAGCGATGTGCAGACTACAATTTTGGCGGGCGCGGGAGAGGTTCAGTTACATTTCAAATCGCGCGCGGAAACCATGGAAGCGGCGCAGGCGCGGGTGGATGAAGCAGCCGACGCGGTTGAAGAGGAACTTGACGACGCCGTGTATTCGCGGGACGGCCAGTCACTCGAGCAAATCGTGGGCTATTGGCTCCAGATGCGCGGGGCCACTCTGGCGGTCGCCGAATCGTGTACCGGCGGTTTGCTGGGCGAGAGGCTGACTTCGGTCAGCGGCAGTTCGCGTTACTTTGCCGGGGGCGCGATCGTCTACGCCAATGCTATGAAGACCGAACTTGCGGGAGTGCCCGCCGACATGATCGAGCGTCATGGCGCAGTAAGCCGCGAAGTGGCAGCCGCATTGGCCGAGGGTATTCGTTACCGGTGCGAGGCAACTCTGGGCGTTGGCATTACCGGCGTTGCCGGACCTACCGGCGGAACCCCAGACAAGCCCGTGGGACTGGTGTATCACGCCTTGGCCAGCGACAGCGGGACCGAAGTGATCGAGCGCAATTTTCCCGGAGATCGTAATCGTATCCGCTGGTTTGCCAGCACGCTGGCGCTTGATATGGTGCGAAGAAAATTGATGTGAAGGCAGCGCTCAGCTTTTAGCTCTTAGCCTTTAGCTTAGAACTCCGTCTCTTAACGGTTCAAGCTAAAGGCTAAGAGCTAACAGCTAAGAGCTTCTCTTATGCGCCTTTTCGTAGCGCTCGATATCGAAGACGAGATCCGCGAACGCATTGCACGGTTCCTTGACGGCGTGCGTGGCTTTGCCCCGGACGCACGGTGGGCGCGACCTGAATCGCTGCATGTGACCCTAAAGTTCATTGGAGAGCAACCCGAACAAGCGGTCAGGAATATTACCGAGGCCTTGCAAACGAATGAGTCGGGTACGCTTGAAATTGACTTTCGCGGCTATGGATTCTTTCCAAGCGCACGCGCACCCCGAGTGTTCTGGATAGGAATTGCGGCAAGTTCTGAGCTGACGTCGCTGGCCAAGGCTGTAGACGCAAAGCTAGCCACGCTCAATATCCCCAAGGAGGAACATGCCTTCAATGCGCACCTCACGCTGGCGCGGAGCAAAGGCGGCTCTGGCTCGCCGCGAAAGCAAGTCGGCGATGGTCCGAACCGCAGCTTTCAGCGCCTGCAGGAAAAACTGGCGGCCTTGCCGACGCCGGAGTTTGGTACCATGACCGCCCGCGAGTTTTTTCTTTACCAAAGCCAGCTTGCGCCGGGTGGCTCGAAGTACACGAAGCTGGCGGCATTCAAACTGCATTAGCGTAGTCCTGTTTGATGATCACATTCATTGTCATCGCCGTGGTCAGTTACTTACTGGGATCCATCCCCTTTGGATATTTGTTGGTGCGAATTTTCCATGGCGAAGACGTGCGCCAAAGCGGCAGCGGTAATATCGGCGCAACCAATGTTTCGCGCAAATCCCCGGCTCTGGGGGCGGCGACACTGCTGCTGGATGCGATGAAGGGAAGCGCGGCTGTGGGCATCGCACATTTCCTAGGCGCTCGCATGACTGGCAACTCTCAACTTTATACGGCAATGGCCATGGCAGCTTTTTTTGCAGTGGTGGGTCACATGTTTCCAATCTGGCTGGGCTTTCGCGGAGGAAAGGGCGTAGCGACGGCGCTGGGGGCATTTCTTATAATGACTCCGAAGGTTGTGCTGATCGCGGCCGGGATTTTTTTTGCGGTGGTACTAATTTCTCGCTTCGTCTCGCTTGGATCGATCAGCGCGGCCGCATCGTTTCCTCTCGTCGTTTATGTGATGCGAGCGTACGGAAACGCACCAACTGTATTGGCGCTTATGGCCGTTACTTCCTTGCTCATCGTCGTGAAACATCACGAAAACATCCGCCGCCTGCTGGCCGGCACCGAAAGCCGCTACGGAGCAAAGCGCTCATGAGTGAGATCGCCGTCATCGGAGCGGGAGCCTGGGGAACAGCGCTGGCGATTGTTCTCGGACGGAAAGAGACTCACCGCGTCCGCCTTTGGGCTCACGAAAAAGAAGTTTGCGAAAGCATCGCGAGCCGCCATGTAAACGAAATGTTTCTTCCCGGCGCAGTGATTCCTCCCTCGGTGACTGCTACCAATAATTATAAGGAAGCCCTCACCGGCGCCGACATTGTGGTCAGCGTCATGCCCTCTCACCATTGCCGGGCGATTTTCGAGGTGATGCATGTTTACCTGACTCCGCAAATGCTTCTCGTCAGCGCTACCAAGGGCATCGAAAACGACACTCAAATGCGCATGACCGAGATCATTTACAGCGTTGTAAGCAGTGCGATGAAGTTCAAGCCCCGGTTGGGAGCGCTGAGCGGTCCGACGTTCGCGCTGGAAGTGGCACGCGGTGATCCGACGGCGATCACCATCGCGTCCAAGGATGTAGAACTCGCGCAAATCGTGCAGCGCGAATTCAGCGGTCCCAGCCTTCGGGTCTACACCAACGAGGATCCGGTAGGCGTGGAACTTGGCGGCGCTTTAAAGAACACCATCGCCATCGCCGCCGGCGTAAGCGCGGGCCTTGGGCTGGGGCACAATTCAACGGCGGCCCTCATCACTCGGGGTCTGGCGGAAATGACTCGCCTGGTCGTTGCCTGCGGAGGTAAAGCAGAGACCATGTCCGGCCTTGCCGGACTGGGCGACTTGGTCCTCACCTGCACGGGCGGCCTTTCCCGCAATCGCAGCGTGGGGGTGGAACTGGGCCGCGGACGTAAGTTGCCAGAGATTCTCGCCGGCATGCATGGCATGGTTGCCGAAGGAGTCTTTACCACTACTGCAGCAGTGGGGCTCGCGCATCGCCACGGTGTCGAAATGCCTATCACGCAGCAGATGCACGCCATCCTGCATCAGGGCAAGGCTCCGCGCGAGGCAATTTACGAATTGATGACTCGCAGCGGCAAGAGCGAAACGAGTAGGACGCAAGGCTAGCCTGAAGCAAGTTTTCTTGCCAAACCCGCGCCCAACGCCGCTCCCGGATAACACTTTGGTAATCGGAACTGGGCGGTTTTCGCCTCTCAAGCAGCTCTTCCCCATTAGAATTCCATAGATACCCGTGAACTCCGCCGCCACTTCGACCGACGGCGCTTCCGAAATTCATCAGGGGAGCGACTCGTCTTCCAAAACGCCAACCCTGGCGCGCATCCCCATTCTGTACGTAATCCTCGGCGTGCTTCTGGTAATCAGCATCGTCCCCATGTACTTCTACTCGGCGCAAGTGGAGGCCATCAACCGGGACCGGCTCAAAACGAACGAGATGCTGCTGCAGAACACCGTGACCCGGTCTCTGGCCGACGATCTTTCGCAGCATGAGCGCTCCTTGCGCATGATGCTGGAAAATCTTTCATCGGCCATCCAAGTGGCAAGTGGCGGGGATATCGGCACCAAGAATATTGAAGCGCCGGAACTGCGCGCGCTGCTGGAGAATTTTGTATCTTCCTCGGACGAACTTGCCTATGCCACGCTGTTGAACTCTGACGCGAAGGGAATTTCCGCCGGACGTATTGCCCCGGACGCTTTCCTGCAGCGCGAATTGCAACATGCCTACGACGCAGCCCGCGATGGCCGCGCCTACAACGGGCAGGCGCTGCAAGTCGAGGATGGCAAGTCTTCGCGAACGGTTGTCCTGGTCAGCAGTCCCGTCAGCTACGGCGGGCGTTTTCTTGGGATGGTGGGAGCGGTGGTAGATCTACAATTCCTGATTCGCCGCCTGCACGAGGTCAGCGGCGGTGGCCTGATTCCTTATGTAGTGGACTCGCAGGGACGACTGGTGGCCGCAGGCACTCCACAATATGTGACTGGCCAGGACATGAAGAGCCTGGAAATCGTCCGCAACTTTGTCGACGAAGGCAACAAAGCGCAGTTGGCCGCCACTAAAGAATTTGCCGTCCAGGAAGGCAAGAACAGCGTTGAGATGCTTGGCACCTATAGCCCGGTTACAGTTCTCGACTGGGCGGTTGTGGTGCAGAAGCCGCGGCTCGAGGCTTACCGCGGAGTGTATGAGATGCAGCGCACGGCGCGCCTGCTGGCCCTGCTGGCCGTCCTGCTCAGTATCGGCGTGAGCATCTTTGCAGCCCGAAAGATTACGAACCCTTTGCAAATTCTCACGCAGTCCAGCCGGGCTCTGGCCCGCGGCGACTTCTCGCAGCGCGTTCACCTCTGGAGCCGTACCGAGATTGGCGAACTGGCTGAGACCTTCAACACCATGTCGGAGGAGCTGGAACATTTCGTCGAAGACCTGAAACGCGCCGCGGAAGAAAATCGCGCCCTGTTTCTGGGCTCCATCCAAATGCTGGCGGGCGCGGTTGACGAAAAGGATCCCTACACTCGTGGTCACTCCGACCGCGTCACGCGTTACTCCATGATGATTGCCAGAGAATTGAAGCTGCCCGCTCCATTTATGGAGACTCTGCAGATCTCGGCGCAACTCCACGACGTGGGCAAAATAGGAATTGAAGACCGCATCCTCAAGAAGCCGGGCGCGCTCACCGCCGAAGAGTTCGAGGTGATGAAAACCCACACCACCAAGGGCGCGAATATTCTGCGGCCGGTCACGCAACTTGCGGAGATGCTACCCGGTATTGAACTTCATCACGAAGCCCTGGATGGCCGTGGCTACCCCTACGGACTTACGGGGGATCAGATCCCGCTTCTGGCGCGGGTGATCGCGGTGGCGGATACGTTTGACGCGTTGACCACGAATCGTCCTTACCAGCACGCTCACACTCCGGAAGAGGCATTGAAGATTATCCAGAATCTTGCCGGCAAGCGGCTTGACCCCGAAACCGTGGCTGCGCTAATGGCGGTTTACGGACGCGGCGAGATTCGCATCCAGCGCGTAGCGATCAAGCGGGCGGTTGCCGCCCCGGAAGCTGCCCCCACAGTCACGGAAGCCGTCCCCGCAACCGTTCCGCCTGCTCCCGAAGCGGCCAACCTCGAACGCACACGCGTCTAGAGCTTCTCGACTTCAGTTCCTCTGCCTGCCGTTTCCATTACTCTCTCTTAGCGATCTTCGCGGGCTTTCTTCGCGGCCTTCGCGGTTAAGAGCTTTCCGCTGCACGAGAAATCCTTTAACCGCCAAGCTGGCCAAGAACCCGTGCACAGGGCGCAAAGAAAAGCCGGCTGCCTGACCGCTATAATCAACTCTGGGATTTTTTCATGATTCAAACTCTGTTCGGCAGTACGGAAGAAAAGAAGACTGGACTCTTCGAGCGCATGAAGGAGGCGGTCACTCGCACACGCGAGAACCTCGCCGAGCGCATTGAAGAGGTCGTCTCCTTCGGCAAAGAAATCGACCGCAACACGCTCGACGATCTGGAAGCCACGCTGATTGGCGCGGACTTGGGTTCCACCACCACTCAGGAAGTTCTGGGCAAACTCCGCGACAGAGCTGATCGCAAACAGATCAAGGACGTGTTGGAACTCAAACGACTTCTTAAAGATGAATTATTGGCGATTCTTAGCGCCGCGAATGCACGGCCGGTCCAAAAGGTTGACGGCGCTCCCGAGGTAATTCTGGTGGTCGGCGTGAATGGCACCGGCAAGACGACGACCATTGGCAAGTTGTCGCAAGTATTTCGATCTCAAGGCAAGAGTGTCTTGATGTGTGCAGCCGACACTTTCCGCGCGGCTGCGATCGATCAGCTTGAAATCTGGGGCGAACGAACCGGCACGGAAGTGATCAAGACCAAGCCAGGCGGCGATCCGGCGGCAGTGCTGTTCGACGCATTGCAGGCCGCAACGGCGCGAAAGACGGATTACGTGATCGTCGATACCGCCGGGCGCCTGCATACCAAAACCAGCCTTATGTCTGAACTGGAGAAGATGCGGCGCACCGCGCAGAGGATCATCCCAGGAGCGCCACACGAGACCTTGCTGGTGATGGACGCGACCACCGGACAAAATGGCCTGCAGCAGGCACGATTGTTCACTCAGTCAGCGGGCGTTACCGGTATCGTGCTCACCAAACTCGATGGTACAGCCAAGGGCGGAGTGGTGGTCGCCATCTCGCGCGAGTTGGGACTTCCGGTGCGATTTGTTGGCGTGGGCGAGAAGCTGGGCGATCTGCTGCCCTTCGATCCGAAAGAATTTGTGGACTCGCTGTTCGAGTAGAGACCCGTCTTCACCACGGAGACACGGAGGCACGGAGAAAACATTATTGATTTTTCTCCGTGACGGAGCCTGTCCTGAGCGAAGCTGAAGGATGTCTCCGTGGTGGATTTGCTGATGAGCGTCTGTCCAGATGCACGACAACTCCACTGACGAACTTTTTCTGCGGCGCGCTCTTGATCTGGCCCGCAAAGGCATTGGCCTCGCCTCGCCCAATCCCAATGTTGGCGCGGTTATCGTCGACGCGCAAGGAAACACAGCGGGGACGGGAGTTTACACCTACTCCGGCGTGCGGCACGCTGAAGTGCTCGCCCTCGAGCAGGCCGGCGAAAAGGCGCTCGGAGGCACGCTCTACATCAACCTTGAGCCACACTCGCACCAGGGCCGCACGCCTCCATGCACAGACGCTCTCATCGCGGCCGGAATTCAGCGCGTGGTGGCGTCGATGGCCGACCCCAATCCTCAGGTGAGCGGGCGCGGTTTTGACAAGCTGCGCGCCGCGGGTATTCAGGTGGAAGTCGGGCGGCTCGAAGAGGAGGCTCGCCGCCTGAACGAGGCCTTCGCTCGCTACATCCGGCACGGACTTCCACTGGTGACACTGAAGTCAGCGATGACGCTCGACGGCAAGATCGCCCCGCCTCCAGCGGAAAAGGTGAGCCGCAACGCAGGAATTCCGGCTGGCGGATGGATCACCAGCGAGACGGCACGCGCTCACGTTCACGAACAGCGGCATCAGAGCGACGCCATTATGGTGGGAATAGGAACGATTCTCGCCGATGATCCGCTGCTCACCGATCGCAGCGGCAAGCCACGACGGCGGCCACTGTTGCGAGTGATCCTCGATTCGCGCCTGCGCTTGCCGGTCGAGTCGCGCTTGGTGCAGAGCGTTTTGAATCACAGTAGTTCTGAGAATGACGTGCTGGTTTTCCATTCCTCGGGCGCGGATAAAAAGAAAACAGAATTGGAAGCGCTCGGCATTCGTGTTGAGCAACTTCCACCGGCCACGGACGGACGTCCCGACCTGCGCGCGATTCTAAGCCGTCTGGGTCAACTTGAGATCACCAGCGTGATGATCGAAGGCGGAACGGCTATAAATGGAGCAGCACTCGCCTCCGGAGTCGTGGACAAAGTTTTTCTGTATTACGCGCCACGAATTCTGGGCAGCGCAGGATCAATTCCATTCGCCACAGGCGCGGGGTTTCTGCAGATAAACGAAGCCCCGCAAATCCGCCATCTCCGGCTGCACCGTTTCGGAGAAGACTTCGCGGTGGAAGGATATTTGCGCAATCCGTACGAGTAAGTCGGTACCGCTTCCTGCGTTTCCGCGACCGGCAAAAATGTTCGCTCCGGGTCGGAGCCTGCCCTGAGTGGAACCGAAGGGTGCCTCCGTGGTGGGTTTATGATGTTTGTTTGATCGTGCGAGGACTCCATGTTTACTGGCATCGTGGAAGAAGTTGGGCGCGTGGCGCGTATCGAACAGCGCGGCGAGAATCGCCGCATTACCATCACCGCAGCAAACACGCCGAAAGAGTTGAAACCCGGAGACAGCGTTGCAGTCAGCGGCGTTTGCCTCACCGCGCTCGACATCAAATCGGGATCATTCTGCGCCGATCTCGCCCCTGAAACCTGGGAGCGCACATCATTCTCGCGCATCCATGAAGGCGCGCTGGTCAACCTGGAACTCCCCATGAAAGCCGACGGCCGCTTTGGCGGGCACATCGTGCAAGGCCATGTGGATGGAGTCGGCAAGGTCATCGAACTGGAGCGCATTGCTGAGTCTGAAAATTGGTGGCTGCACATCGAGCTCCCCAGTGAGATAGAGAAGTACACTGTGTACAAGGGCTCGATCTCGATCGAAGGCATCAGCCTTACCGTTGCCAAACTCGAAGGCAGAACCTGCACGATTGCCATCATTCCCCATACTGTCGAGATGACTAACCTTCACTCGCTTCGCCCCGGCGATCCCGTCAATCTTGAGGCGGATCTGATTGCGAAGTATGTGGAGAAGATGATGACTAATGAGCCGGCTGAGAGCACGCTTACCGTTGCGGAGTTAGTGCGACAAGGGTTTTGAGGCAGTGGGCTGTAAGTCAGTGGTCAGTAAATCAGTAGCCAGTGGTCAGTGGCTAGCGATGAATATTATTGGTCGGACCTAATTTCGTGACTACGCATGACGCTGGAGCGGCGCCCTCTTCCCGCCAACTCTCCGATCCTGCGCTCTGCGGGGCTTGTGTGCATGGGCGCGTGATCGAGTCCGACCGCGGTTCGACGTTCGTGCAATGCCAGCTTTCGTTTACTGATCCGCGGTTTGCGAAGTATCCGCGGCTGCCGGTACTCGTTTGCAGCGGCTACGCGAAACAGGCTTCCAAACTTTAGCTTCGGCGCGATGCTTACGTCCGGCGGCCCCATTCTTGTCGGTAGATGCGCCCGGTCCGGATCAAATTTTTTTGCTGGATTTGACGTTCAAATCTTTGGAGAATAAGGAGTTACGATTGAGGATCTCGGGCTTGGTCTGGCTAAAATCCGTCTTCTAAAGGACTTATCGTAAAATTCTTCTTTTCAACGGCTTAGCACGCCATGCTTCGCGCGGGCGTCTTGGCCCGCCTCGGGACTCAGGCCGAAAATAATTTCAGAGCATCCGTTGGCGCGAGCGCCGGTTCGCTCGCTCCTTGTGCTGAGAATCGGTATACCCCTACCGGTCGCCGATATTGGAATCACCAGGTTAGCAGGAAATTCTCCGCAAAATACGCTTTTCAAAGAGCTTAGGTATCAAAGTCCGTGAAACAAAGGACTTCGGGACGGCACGAGTTGGCTTGTGCCAACCGTTACGGCCTCGACCATGATCGCCGATTTGAATAGCGAGGGCAAGGTTAGATGTCACATACAGGCTGTGGATTTCTAGATGGGCCGCGACGATTCCCGCTGACACTTTTGGAATTGAGCGGTGGTCCAGGGTGGCGCGTTAGATCCCTTCCCCTGTTCTATTTTAGATAGTCGTCACGGCACAAGGCATCGTCCGAAAAAGAAATATCTTTTTCGTGGCTGAAACAGGACTACACTTGCCCTACATCTTTACACAAGCTTCCACCCTAACGGTCTGGAACCGGACTCATGTGCAAAGAGCGCTCTCGCCCAAGAGGCCGCGAATGCGTAACCCCAACCCTTCCACTGAGGAGATCAATATGGCGTCGACTGTCGTCCCGAGCCCATTTCCCAGGATTCCGGCACCTTCAAGAATAACCAAGCAGTGGTTCGCTCTTACCGTGATGGTTGCGGCGTGCATCTTCCCATCCCGAGCTCACGGACAATTCACCCCGCGGGCCGTTGGCACTGCGACCATTGACTCACTCTCCCCGTCCTGTCCGTCAACCGCCGGCTGGCTGGCCGGCGGCACTTGCAAGCACATCACCATCAGCAACTGCCCGAATACACAAGATCTGGGCGTAACAGTGAATTACCTGCCTCCCAGCGGAACAAGTAGCGGGACCATCATATTCTTCGGCGGGGGTGCCGGGACGTCTGCGAACACACCTTCCGGACAAGAAGCTACTTTTGCCGCCGCCTACCTCCTCGCAGGATACGGTACGGTGCAGACCGCGTGGGACGATGATTGGGAGGGCACCGACACGGACGGCGACAGTGGATCGGATAGCATCCTTGACGCGGCGTGTCGTCCGGCCACTCTTATGAGCATGATCAACAGCTCGTCACTCTTCCACCCGTCGGGAGCGATGTGCGCGCAAGGGGCCAGCGCCGGGGGAGGCGGGGTTGCCTACGCTCTCGTTTGGTATGGCGCCAAGCTCTACTTGAACAATGCTGAATTGCTGTCGGGGCCACCGTTCAGTGACATCCAGCAGGCATGCAAGGTCCCGCATGTGTCAGACGTGACGATATGCGGCTCAGGCCAATATGGCTGCGATAACGAATACGGCAATACGAGCAATTGGAACAACTCACCACAGTTTATCGACTTCTACCTGGCATCCTTCCAGACGTGGATAGGCGGCGGTACTGCGGGATCGAGCAGTTGTAACAATAGCGGTGGGACGACTACATCGTCGTCGGCCAACACAGCTTGGCTCGACATGAGCATCGTGAATCCGACAGGCGGCGACTTTGATTTCAAAAACTACACCTCTATGGCGCAGTGGGTATGTGCTGGCTCCGCTTCGAATTATCAGACTGGTACGTGCGGCAACGCGCATTGCCCCAACAATTCCGGTTCACAGGGGGGGATTTTTGGTCAGGTGTTCTCATCAACCGGCTACCACCCCTTGCATTACGCCTTCACCGGGATCAACGGCTGCTATCAAGAAGAAGGAGTGGGCGGATCGGTCGCGTACACGCCGGACGGCACCTTGGGTTCGACCGCAATCCAGAATGACATGCAAACGTACTGCAAGTTACCACAGTAGGGGTGGACTCGGGCGCGAGAGGAATAGGGGGCAAGGCGAAGAGTCACGCTCCGCCTGCTATGTCCCTGTGCCCGAGAGTGCGGCCTGTTGGGGGCTTGCTCCGCCGCTGTCGCTGACGCTAACCGAAGCACTGCGGGAGCCTTTCTTGATGGGCTTGAACGTCACCGTGATGGTGCAGCTTGCGCCGGCGGCCACCTGCCCTACGCAAGTGTTGGTCTGAGAGAAGTCGCCTGGATCCTTCCCGACGATCTTGACACTGCTAACTGTCAGTGGGGCATTGCCGTGGTTCGTCAGTTGCACCTGTTGTGGCGGACTCTTCGTTCCCACCTTTTGCGAACCGAACGTCAGGCTCGTCGGCGAGAGTGTGACCACAGTTCCCGAGCCCGTCAGTTCGATGACCTGAGGTTTTGTTGAAGCGCTATCGCTGATGGAGATTGTACCGGTCTTCAAGCCTTGAGACCCAGGTGAAAACGTGGCACTGATCGTGCAGTTTGCTCCCGGAGCTACGCTCGTTCCGCAGGTTGAGTTCATTGCAAACTGCCCCCGAGCCTTCATCGAGGAGATTGTCAGCGTCGTCGCACCAGTGTTGGTGAGCGTGACGATTTGTGGCGTGCTGGTTGTGCCGACCAGTTGCGCCTGGAAGTCGAGGGGGACGATCGGGGAAAAGCTGACCACACCCGTGTTGAGCAGTACCCAAACGTTGTCGTACAAATACGATGGTATTGCCAGATCCGGCTTGTGGTCGCCATTGAAATCTCCCACAGCTACAAAGCGGTTGGATCCACCGACCGGATAGAACACACCAGGCTGAAACGTCCCATCCCCGTTGCCAAGGAACACGGTCGCTCCCGAGGAGAAATCAAAGTTCGCGGCGACAAGATCAGGTATGCCGTCGCCGTTGAAATCAGCGACAACAGCCCATAAGGGAAACGAAGTAGGATAGTCCACCGCCGTCTGAAAGCTTCCGTCGCCATTGCCAAGCAACACGCTTATGTTGCCCGACGCGTTGTTTGCAACGGCCAGGTCCACGTTCCCATCGTGGTTGAGATCCGCTACTGCGATGGCCACCGGGTCTGAGAGCGGATAGCTTCCAAAATACGCAAATGTTCCATCGCCATTGCCCAGTAATATCTGTACCGAGCTCTGGGAACCAAATTGCTCGGTCGCCGCTACGTCCAGCTTACCGTCATGATTAAAGTCGCCGATGCCCATCGCACTAATTTGCGCTGGCGGCACAGTAATGATTGCGGGTTCCTGAAAAGTACCGTCGCCGTTTCCCAACAAAACGCTGATGCTGTTCGGTTCAAAGGCGATCAGGTCGGGCTTGCCATCGTTGTTGAAATCGCGCACCTCTACGCAGCACGGAAATTGGGGCATGGGGTAGTTCACGGGCGGCTGAAAAGTTCCGTCTCCATTGCCCAGCAACACGGCGATGTTGCTGCTGCCGGTTGCCTGGCGGTATAACGCAACGGCCAGATCAAGATTACCGTCCCCATTGAAATCACCCACCGCGGGGGCGCTGGGGCAATCGGATACGGGGTAGCTCACGGGCGGCCGAAACGTTCCATCCCCATTGCCCAGCATAATCGTCACTTCATTGCTCACGATGCACGTGGTGACTGCCAGGTCCAGATTGCCATCGTGGTTGAAGTCCCCTACAGCGGCCCCGTACGGCCCCGGCACTGTGGGGGTGATCGACCGAGTTTCAAACTGCGCCGCCGCTTGCGCGCTGAAACTCGCGGCGCAAAGGGCACACAGAGCGGCGCTCAGTCTGATTCGATTTAGAAGCAGCCGATGAACGTAATTCACGAAGAGCCTCCGATGCCCGGGGAGAGACGCTTTCGAATCGGCGCTGCGGGGGATTGCCTAGGAGCACCGCGATTTCTTACGTTACCACCAAATCGCCGCTCCCGCCAACCTATTCTGGGTTGGCCACGCCCTTAGGGGCTAAAGCCCCATCTGTTCTTGCAGGCTTTATCGCAGCGCTGAAGCGCTGCGCCACCCGAAATCCACTCCGAGCCAAGCGCCTGAAGGAAGATTTTCCTGCAGTTGGGTAGGCAGTCAAAAGTCCCCGGTCACTATGAGCCTTGTGAAGGTAGGGATGCCCTTCGGCTTCGCTCAGGGCAGGCTTTCGACTCCGCAGCGAGGATCGCTTCGCTCTCCTCGCTGCTGCGCTCGGCAAGACAGACGGGACAGATTAATCCGGGACGGGCGGAACGTCTCCCAGTTCTCAACACTCGATCTTCAATTCGTCCAACTCCAGAAATTCCTGCACGATCGGCTCTGTGGATTTCTCCATCTCGGCGTAGGTGCCGAAGAAGACGGCTTTGCCTTCGTGCAGGAACACTACGCGGTCGGCCAGCTTCTCAGCCAGGCGCATGTCGTGGGTTACGACGACGCTGGTGAGGTTTAATTGCAGCTTGAGGCGCTTGATGAGATCGCCGAGCAGTTGCGCCATCAGCGGATCGACCATGGTGGTGGGCTCGTCGTAAAGAACGCATTCCGGCCGCGCCGCCAGAGCGCGCGCTATCGCCACCGACCGCTTCATCCCAGTCGAAAGATCGGAGGGCAAGAGATCCCGCATTTCTTTCACGCCCACCATCTGCAGCAAGCCATCGATGATCTGGTACGTCTGCTCTTCGGACAACTCCCTGGTTTCACGCAAGGGGAAAGCCACGTTCTCTCCCACCGTGAGCGAATCGAAGAGAGCTCCGTTCTGAAAGACCATGGTGACTTTCTTGCGAATCGCTTCCATTTGTATTTCGGAGAAGTTGTTGATCTCTTCCCCGGCAACAATCACGGTGCCGGAATCGGGCTTGAGAAAGCCCATCAGGATCTGCAAGGAAACGGATTTGCCCACGCCGCTGCGGCCCAGGATGCAGACGGTTTCGCCGGGCATGACATCAAAACTGACGCGATCAAGAACGGCCTTGTCGCCGAACGCTTTGGAGACCTCGCGAAATTCAATGTAGGGATGAGTTGCGTTTTCGGGCATTGGTTTCGCTCTCCGGAATACTCTAGCAGACCGCCCTCAGGCTCTCCGCTGCGCCTCCAGTTCCTCGGGTGTATTCAGGTTGCGAAAGATAGCGCTGGAGAATCCCGCGTGTCTCAATTCTTCTTCATCGATCGCGCGTGTTGTACGCGCGTCGAATAGCAGGTCGATGCGGTTTCGGCCGGCAAGCAAAGCCGCCTCGGCCGCATCTGCGAAGGCCCGGCGATAGGTGCCGCACAGCGGTTGCCAGCGTGCCTCTGCGCGCGCAACCACCACCATTGCCGGAGTTGCTACTCGCGCCTCATCGATCAAATATTGCAAAAAAGCCTCCGAAACAAATGGCATATCTACGGCGAGCATCAAGTTAAGTTCTGTCGGCGAAGATCGTAAGGCGGCGTGAATTCCGCCCAGCGGTCCGCGGTCGTGGAATACGTCTTCGACTACCGGAGCGAATGGCGCAAACTTTTCGCAACTTCCTACGATGCGCACATCGGGAGTAACCGAGCGTGCCAGATCAAGAGCGCGCGCCAGAAGGGTGCGGCCGTCATACTCAATGAAGGCTTTGTCTGCGCCCATGCGCGTACTCTTGCCGCCGGCAAGGATGAAAGCTGTTACGTCATGCGGAAACGGGCCTTCCATCCCGCGATGATACGCTCGACGTGGCTCGTTGAACTAACTACGAGCGACAACACGGATGCGCCCGACTCGATAAAATCGCGGCCCGCTGATAACCAAACAGCATCTTCCTTCGGAACGATGCATCTAACCTAACCACAGTGTTCTCGAGACCGTGGCAACCAGCGTGTCCACGCTCCGCATCACACATAATTCCACTGCCGAGAATTGCGATCTTGCAGAATGTATCTTCTGATCCATTGAAAGCAACTGACATCTTCATAATCGGTGGAGGGCCCGCAGGTTTGGCAGCGGCCATCGCGGCGCGGCAACGTGGTTTCGACGTGGTTGTCGCCGACGGTGCCCGGCCGCCCATCGACAAGCCGTGCGGCGAAGGACTTTTGCCCGATGGTTGCGCGGCACTCGACAAGTTGGGAATTCGAGTTCCGGAGGAAGACTCGCATCGTTTCCGCGGCATACGCTTCGTCAGTGGTGAGTTGAGTGTTGACGCGAGTTTTTCCAATGGTTTCGGTATCGGTGTGCGCCGGACGGCATTGCACCGCATTATGGTTGCCCGAGCGGAGGCCGTGGGAGTTTCCCTGCTTTGGCAGACTCCGGTGACTGCTCTACATTCCGACGGCGTGCGGATCGGCAACGAGATCGTGCGCTCCCGCTGGGTAGTGGGTGCGGATGGCGGTCACTCGCTGGTGCGTCAATGGGCAGGGCTCGACCGCTATCTCTGCAATCAGACGCGCTTTGCCTTTCGCCGGCATTACCGCGTGGCCCCCTGGAGCGACTGTATAGAAGTTCACTGGGGCATCAAGTGCCAGATTTACGTGACGCCGGTGGCAGCGGATGAAATCTGTGTCGCCCTGGTCTCGAAAAATTCCCACCTGCGCTTGGACGCGGCACTGGCGGCGTTTCCCGAGGTAGCAGCGCGGCTGCGCGGTGCGGAACACACCTCCATCGAGCGCGGAGCAATCTCCTCAACCCGCAAACTGCAACACGTATATGCGGGCCGGGTGGCCTTAGTCGGCGACGCCTCGGGCGCGGTCGATGCCATCACGGGCGAAGGCTTGTGCCTCGCATTTCGCCAAGCCCAGGTACTGGCTGAATGTTTTACGTTAGGTGATTTGCGACGCTATCAGCGAGAGCACCGCTCTCTGGCGCGACGACCTGTTCTTATGTCCCGGCTGATGCTCGCTCTTGATTGGAAGACTTCCCTGCGGCAACGAGTGATGCGGGCCTTCAATGCCGATCCGCGGCTGTTTGCACGCATGCTGGCCATGCATGTTGACTCACTGTCGTCCGCGGACTCTGCCGCGAACGGACTCGCTCTGGGTTGGCAGATGTTGAGAGCCTGAAGTTCCTTTTTAAAGTGACCTCTGCTAGTTGAGCGCAGTTCTCAAGGACTCGAAGATACGCTTCTGATAGGGCTCGGCTTCCTTGCGGGAAAAGACCGGGGTAATGGTCTCAACGTCGGCTCGTGCGGCATCGAGATTGCCCCTGCGATAAGCGATTTGTGCATGCGCCAGGGTCACTCCCGCGCCCCAATCGGGGTCCCCGGTCAACTGCGTGACTGGCGGCACGTCGATCTGTTGCAGGAGCGTAGTGGCTTCGTTCAATTGTTGCAGGTCAATCAGGCAACTCGCCAAAGTGTAGGCGGTGGCTCCGGTCAACGCAGCGCGTGCGCCAAAGGCTTTGGTCGAGGCCTCATACGCTTTGCGGGCATTCGACTCTCCTTCGCGATTGTGTCCGGCGTGACATTGAGCGAGTGCAGCGTCGGTTAGAGTGGCCACGGCAAAGAATGATCCTGGTCCCTGCTTGCGAACCGCGAGGTCGTAGATGGCCAAATCGTCGCGGACAGCATCATCCCAGAGTTCGAGGCTGCCCTCCGACTGGGCCCGCGTCGCCAACAACTGCATGGTGAGTTCATGGTCCGGACCCAGGCGGGAGACGAACTCCGGATAGATGGCAGTCGCCTCTTTCACCGCCTCCGCATGTTTTTTCTCGATCATGAAAGCCTGCGCCAGATTCAGGCGAACGCGCAGAACATGCGGGCTGTCGGCTCCCGCCACTCGAGTAAAGGCAACAATAAGGTCGCGAAATGTCTGCTCCGCTTTTTCTCCTTCGCCGAGGCGAATGTAGGAAAAGCCCAGCCGTTGCTTGAAGGTCAAGCGCGCCGCTTCGTCGAACTCTGAGAGACCTGCGGCACCGTCCACTGCCGCCTGAAAGTTTGCGGCCGCGCCCTTGGCATCGTTGTCGATGAGTGCAATCATTCCTTGTGCGGAGGACTGCCAGACCTGCAACTCGGGCCGTGGATGCGGCAACTTCGCGATCAGAGCTTTTTGTTGTTCGAGAATCGACTTGGCCAGCGGGAGCGAGCCCTGCTCATAGCTTCGCGCTTCCAACGTGGTTCGTTGCAGTTGAACGATAATTGCGTCCTGTGAGAGGTCGCCATCCACCTGCTTGAAAAGAGTCGCGGCGCGGTCATACTCCTGGCGGGCATCCGGATAATCCGTCCGGTTATCGAGGGCTCTGGCAATCGTCTGGTGGAGCCGTGCGGCGACCAGCGGTTCATCTTTGAATTTCCGGTCGATGCTGGGTGAGGCTTGCTTAATGGCGTCCATCAGCGACTCGCCCGCCTTACCGCTCACGAAAGGGTTGCCACGGCCCAGCAGATCTTCGGAGAGAAACCGGTTGATAGAGCTGGCAATCGCGGTCTGGCGGTTGGCATTGTCGCGCTCGCGAGCGGCCCTCCGGTAAAGGGCAAAGCTGACGGCCAAGCCGGCCGCCAACGCGATGACTGCGAGCACCACCCAGGGCCGCCGGGCTCGGGTCTCGGCGAGCTTGCGCTCGGCCACCTGGGCCCGAAGTCTTGCCGCTTCCAGTTCGTCGCGCTTGATCCGGCGCTGCTCCAACGTAAGCAAGCGCTCGGCCAGATCGGCTGCGCTGTTGATGCGCTTGGCGGGATCGCCACATGCCGCGTCGGCGATGTCCTCGCAAAGCAAAGAATCTCTAATCTCAGCTTCCCAGCCGGGCGCGAGTGGCTTGCGGAAATCGCCAATCGTCAATTGATAGAGCATGACGCCAAGAGCATAAACATCGGCGCCAGCGCTGGGAGACTGGCCGGCCAGAACTTCGGGCGCCAGATACATCAGTGTTCCGGTCAACGCCTGGGCTTCCAGCGACGCAGTCTGAGTAAATCCGAGGTTCGTAATTCCTAAGGCTTGCAGTCGTGACGGATCGAACAGTGAGGCGCTGCCGAAGTCCGCCAGTCTGATCTGCCAGCCTCCATTGCTCCCGGGCACAACCAGAATATTGGCGGGCTTCAAGTCCTTGTGGAGCACTCCTATGCCGTGCGCGGCGGCAACCGCTTTGGCCACGTCGACCAGCAATTGAAGGCGAGTATCATACAAAACTTTGGAGATGCCTCCTTGGGTCTCGGCCCACTCCGCCAGATTCGGTCCCGCGTATTCGCTTTCGAGAAAAAAAGGAGATGTCTCAAAATTCCATTCCAGGATGCGGACAAACTCCGGCCGGTCGCCCAGCGACTCCCGCAAGAAACGCGAGACGGTAATCTCCCGCTTCAGACCCTTTAATCGGGTCCCGTCAGCCGCAAACTTGAACACCCGTTGTTCGTGCGTCTTGGGATTTTCTGCCAGCCAGACTTCGCTCGACCCGGAGATTTCCATTGGGCGAGTAAGATGCCACTGCTCTCGACCGGGAACCGAATCCCCCACTTTGAATCCAAGCTCGGGCCCGGCTGGCGCTGCAACCGTTTTGCAATAGACCGGCACGGATAGCCTGTAGCCGACGCGAGGGATGGTCACAATCGCAGGATGGTCTTCATCCCCCATAGCTTTGCGCAACTTCGAGACCGCGGTTGCCAACGAGCCATCGACCACTGTGACGTCCGGCCAGACCGACTCCAGCAGTTCTTCCTTGGTCACTACCTCTCCGGCATGAAGAAGAAGCTGAAGCAGGATGTCCAGGGGCTTCGATTCCAGTTCGACTGTCGTGCCCTTGACTCGTAATTCGCGACCTAGCTCATCGAATTCGTAGTCGGCAAAACGCCACCTGCGGCCCGAAGAGTTTGCAACTTCTTGCACACTTTCTTTGAAATTCATTTGAGCGCCCACCGCTTTAGAATTCTTGATAATTTCGTGAGGACATTGAGCGGGGGATGGTGTAGACTCCACGTCCGGCGGCCATTGATAGGTCTTTTGGCCGTTGTACATTGTGCCACGAACCAGTTGGCCAAGCACGAAAAATTTTCTCCTGGAGAATCCCATGCGCCCAGCGTCTTCTCGCCAAGTCCCTTTGTGGATGACCGCTCTTTGCCTGCTTGCTGTTCTTTGCAACCTCGAAGGCCTGGCCTCCGCGCAATCCCCTGCGGGATCAAAGCGCAAGCTCTCACAGCATTCGCTGTTGAACCAGCAGCCTGCGGCGGCAGCGCGGCGGGCGGCCAATGCACAGCCGCCCCTTACCGCCGACTCATGGACGGGAACCGCGGGGGACAACAACTGGAACACCGCCGCGAACTGGAGCGCGGGAGTGCCCACCAGTTCCTTGGCCGTAACCATTGGTACCTCTTCGGCCAATGTGAACGTGTCCGGCACCACTGGCATGTTCGGCACGCTCGCGCTGAGCGGTAGCGGCGACAGCCTCGCCATCGCGAACAATAGCATCATGGATGCATTCGGCAACATCACCAACAACGGATCGCTCAACCTTAATTCCACCGGCAATTTCACCGAGTTGGTGCTCGAAGGCAACGTAGTCCTCAGCGGTACCGGCACGTTAACGCTCTCCAACAACGTCAACAATTTCATCTTTGGGGCTGTAGCGACCGACCAACTGACCAACCAGCAGACGATCCAAGGCGCTGGGCAGATTGGCGACGGGAAGATGGCGCTGGTGAATTCGGGAACGATCAACGCCAATCAATCGGCTGGCATGACCATCGATGCCAATGACGGCTTCACCAACACTGGCACCACGGAAGCCACCGCGGGGTCGAAGCTGACCCTGCAGAGCACAGGCGTCAACAATGTCGGCGGGACGATCTCCGCCAACGCCAGCACACTGAATGTGAGCAGTTCGGTCATCAGTGGAGGCAGTGTAACGTTGACGGGCGCGTCGACGCTGCAGTTGAACACCGGCACGATCGGCGGAGGAACGATTACCAACAGTGCGACCGGCACGATCGAAGTGATGTCGGGCACGAATGCGATGGGCGGGACCATCAACAACTCGGCGGGCGGGATATTCAAGATCGACAACAATGCGGTTCTGGACCTGCAGGGTGGGACGTATTCGCAGTTGGGGGCGGTGCAACTGAACTCGTCGGGCAACTTCACCGAGCTGGTGCTGGCCGGCAATGTCACGTTGAGCGGCGGCTCCGTGACGCTATCGAACAACGCGAACAATTTTATCTTCGGTACGATCACGGCCAACACACTGACCAATAAGGAAACGATATCCGGTGCGGGAAACATCGGCAACGGAAAGATGACGCTGGTGAACTCGGGTACGATCAACTCCAATCAGTCGGCTGGGATGACGATTGCCGCCAACGGCGGCGTAACCAATACCGGCACACTGGAAGCCACGGCGGGCGCCACGTTGGCGTTGTCGAGCACCGGTACCATCAACAACACTGGCGGAACGATCTTGGCCAATACTGGCACCTTGCAGCTGACCAACTCCACGATAAGCGGAGGTGCGGTAACGCTGACAGGTGCATCGTCGATGGTGATGAGCAATGGGACGATTCACGGCGGGAGCACACTGACCAATAGCGCGACGGGCACGATCGAAGTTGCCTCAGGTACGAACACGCTCGGTGGAACCATTAACAACTCGACCGGCGGGACGTTCAAGATCGATAACAATGCAGTTCTCAACCTGGAGGGTGGGACATACTCGCAGTTGGGGACGGTGCAGTTGAATTCCGCGGGGAACTTCACCGAACTGGTGTTGCAAGACAACGTCACGCTCAGTGGAGGCGCGGTGACCATGTCGAACAACGTCAACAATTTCATTTTCGGGCAGGTCTCAACCGATACGTTGACGAATAAAGAAACGATTTCCGGGGCAGGGCAGATCGGCGACGCGAGGATGACGCTGATCAATTCTGGAACGGGCGTCATCAATGCCAACCAATCGGCGGGGATCACGATCGACGCCAACGGCGGAGTGACCAACACGGGAACGCTGGAAGCGACCTCGGGCGCGACGCTGGCGCTGGCGAGCACGACCGTCGCCAACACGGGAGGAACGATCTCGGCCAACACCGGCACGTTGCAGGTAACCAATTCAACGGTGAACGGCGGAACCATCACACTGACCGGAGCTTCGGCGTTGCAATTGAACAACGGGACGGTCCATGGCGGAAGCACACTGACCAACAGCGCTACGGGAACGATTGAGATCGTGGCGGGTACGAACACGCTGGGTGGGACGATCAACAACTCGACCGGAGGAACATTCAAGATCGACAACAATGCGATTCTGCAGTTGGAAGGTGGAACCTACTCGCAGATGGGGACGGTGCAGCTGAATTCGTCGGGGAACTTCACCGAGTTGGTCCTGGAAGGGAATGTCACGCTGAGCGGCGGCGCGTTGACGATGTCGAACAACGTCAACAATTTCATCTTCGGGCAAGTCGGGGGTAACACGCTGACGAATCAGGAAACGATTTCCGGGGCGGGGCAGATCGGCGATGGAAAGATGACGCTGGTCAACTCGGGAACAATCAACTCGAACCAGTCTTCAGGAATCACGATCAACGCCAACGGCGGAGTGACCAACACTGGCACACTGGAAGCGACCTCAGGCGCGACGCTGGCGCTGGCGAGCACGACCGTCGCCAACACGGGAGGAACGATCTCGGCCAACACCGGCACAGTGCAGGTGACCAGTTCGACAGTGAACGGAGGGACCATCACGCTGACCGGAGCTTCGGCGTTGCAGTTGAGCAATGGCACGGTTCACGGCGGCAGCACGATCACCAACAGTTCCACCGGCACGATCGAAGTAACGGCAGGCACGAGCACGCTGGGAGGGACGATCAATAACTCCGCAGGCGGCGTGCTGAAGGTCGACAATAATACGATTCTCCAACTGGAGGGTGGCACTTACGCGCAGTTGGGGGCGGTGCAACTGAATTCGTCAGGGAACTTCACCGAGTTGGTGTTAGGGGGCAACGTAACCCTCAGCGGCGGCACGCTGACGCTGTCGAACAACGTCAACAATTTCATCTTTGGCGCGACCTCCACGGACACGCTCACCAATCAGGAGACGATTCAAGGCGGGGGGCAGATCGGGAATGGAAAGCTGACGCTGGTGAACTCGGGAACGATCAACTCGAACCAGTCGTCGGGAATGACGATCAATGCCAACGGAGGGGTGACCAACACGGGAACGCTCGAAGCGACCTCGGGTGCGGTACTGGCGCTGGCCAGCTCAACCGTGAACAACGCTGGAGGAACCATCGCGGCCAACACGGGCACGATACAGGTGACCAGTTCGACGGTCAATGGCGGCGCAATCACGCTCACCGGAGCCTCGGCACTGCAACTGAGCAATGGCACGGTGCACGGCGGCAGCACGATTACCAACAGTTCGTCCGGGACGATCGAAGTGACCGGTGGCACCAGCGTACTGGGCGGCACGATCAACAACTCGGCGGGCGGCATCATAAAGGTCGATAACAACACGATTCTGCAATTGGAGGGTGGAACGTATTCGCAGATCGGGGCGATGCAAATCAACTCTTCGGGAAACTTCACCGAATTAGTCATCGAGGGGAATACGACGCTGGGCGGCGGCACGGTGACCATGTCGGGCAACGCCAACAACTTCATCCTGGGAGCGGCGTCCTTCGACGTTCTCACCAATCAGGCGACGATTCAGGGTGCCGGGAACATCGGCAATGGCACGATGGGCCTGGTGAATACGGGCACCATCCTTGCGAATGCGAGCGGGAACCTGGTCATCAACGTCAGCAACCAGAATTTCAACAATACCGGCGGCACTGTCGAAGCGTCCGGGGCCACGCTGACCATCCAGGGGTCAGGTGTCACCTTCCTTACCAACGATAACCAGAGCACCAACACGCTCACCGGCGGCACCTACATTGCGAACGGAAGCAACATCCAATGGTCTGCCGGGTTGGGCGGCATCACCACGCTAGCCGCGAACGTAACCGAGGAAGGCGGCGGCGAGCTGTTCAACACCTGTAGCGGCTGCACCACCAATATGCTGGCCGGCCTGACCAGCATTACGTCCGCCGGCTCTCTGACCATCGGAGGCTTGGCCTTCACCGACGCGGGCGCTTTCAGCAATGCGGGCTCGCTCACGCTTCTTCCCGGCGAGAGCTTCACCGTTGGTTCGCTGAGTCAGATCAGCGGCGGTTCGCTGACCGCGGGAACCTATGTGCTGGACGCGAATCTAAACCTTTCCGGCACGGCGCAGACCATCACTACGAACGCAGCCACTCTTACACTGGCGGGCGGAACGATTGAAAATACTTCGAACAGCACGAACGCGTTAGCCGGGCTGGCGACCAACAGCGGTAAGCTAACCATCGGAGGCGCCGGCAATAATGTCTCGACCACGGCGGCAAGTTTCAGCAACACCGGCACCCTGAGCATCAACGGCAACGACAGTTTCACCGCCGCCAAGCTGACTCAGATCAGCGGTACCACCCTGTCGGGGGGGACGTTCGTGCTGGGCGGCAATCTCGATCTGACGACTGCCGGCATCAGCGTCACCACGAATTCGTCGACCTTGACGTTGCAAGGCGGCACCATCAATTCCAATGGCGTCAACGCGCTCGCCGCCTTGGCCAAGAACACCAAGAGC